>JADMIO011288078.1_pt1 | contig 89808 bp, 73 predicted proteins | sample 8958161 | NCBI WGS metagenome assembly JADMIO01 (sample SAMN16585339, study PRJNA669376) | soil metagenome | isolation source: Crop rotation soil | place: USA: Cullars Rotation, Alabama | collected 2011
GCCGCGACTTCAAGTCACGTGAATTCCAAGCTTCGGATCCCACTGTGCTGGAAAGATCAGGTAGTGGCAAAGCATATTTCCCGGAGGGAAGAAAGTCGGGTGATCACATTATAACTATTTCTGCAGGTCTATTGCGTTGGTTTGTCTTTTTCACATTGTATCACCCGTGTAATTCTGATAACTCAGCATATACTGGTAATGCCAAACGTTAATGAGCCGTCAACCACAAAGCATGCTTTTTGTTGGTGCTCAGTTCACCGGCAAAACTTCACTGGCTATACAAATAGTTAGCCAGGTTCCGCGAAAAACCCTTTTTGTAATTCCTGATGACGGCGAACCCAAACTACGGGCATATCCGCCTATAACACTGGAAAAATTACATCTGATGCGGGGCACCAAAACCAAAGCCCGTATTATTTATGATGAAGATCGCAGTGATTTTTTTCAATTTATCAGGCATAATTTTTTTAACGGTACATTATTTTTTGATGATGGCATGTACTTTTTGGCCGACCGGCGGGCTGAACAATTCCGAAAGCTGCTGATGCGTAACCGGCAATCAAACAACGATATTTATTTTGTATGTCATGGCCTCAGTGAAGTGCCTGCCAGTTTTTGGACTTTCTTTTCAACCCTGGTGCTGTTTAAAACCACCGATTCATTTGATCGCGCCAGTTACCGCACGCCAAATTTTGACGAGCTTAAACAGCGTAAAAACGAAGTTGACCGCCTGGCACAGAATAATCCGCACGCCTATAAAATTTATAAATTAAGGTAACTTGATGGATAATTGCATCAACCTGATGCTAAATTGCATCAATCTGATGCGTATAGCCATCCCGTTGCTGTACCGTTGATGCACCTGCTTTTTCAATGCTTTCATGGCTTTTATTTGTGAAAATTTCAACCGAAAAATTTAACAAAAAAAACGAAAAAAAATGATTGCATCAGGCATATATAACCAACAGGGCAGACAAATGTCAGTACAGGAAGTGCTGGCAAATCCCACAATCCAAAACGCGACAAATGCAACCGGCTCAGCCACTGCATGCGCATGCCCTTCAACTGCAGGGGGCACAGGTGGTAAAATTTACAAAATCCCTTCACAGTTTACACTGAACGCAACCGGTACTGGTGCCAACGTGAAGCTGCAGGCTTTTGACAATACGCCTGATTCAATTCAGGGTACGCTGGGTGCAAATATTTTCACCGTAAGCGAATTGCCCGACCGTGCCGGTTTGGCCTTGGGTGGAGCTGCCCTGCTGGGCGTTGATGTGCTCCGCGGTGCGCTTGCAACCTATGCAGCCCGGATTGCATACGTCAACTACAATGCAAGTGCCAGCTCACAGCTTGCCAATCCATTGAAGGTTTACCGTGGTTGCATTGATGGTACCATTTTCATTGAATCAAAATCGGTGAGTGCATCACAAAGCAACATGCAGTTCAATGCAGCCCTGATCCCCATCAACGGCGAATGGCTGCTTACCGCCAACACCTCGCTGCAGATGATGGTAAATAACGGTGTTACCGTTAACCTCACCTTCTCGGTTAATGGCCTGGTGCCATATAACACGGTGCTGTAAAAGAGTTTCCATTTCCATTCTTACATAAAACCTGCATCACCGTAATGATGCAGGTTTCTTAACAAAAAAAATAAAATGGCAAAAACAAGTAAACCAGCAACAGCTGCAAGCCAGGAAAAACCGGCAAAACCGAGAAAACCTGCAAGCCAGGAAAACGCTGCAACCTCATCAGCTCCCGCTGCTGAATCAGCTACCATACCGCCCCCACCCCTCAGTGAAATGCAGGAAAAAGCCTCGTATGCTGCATTTGTGGATCAAAAGCTGCGCTCCAATCCGGACGTATGCTTTGCGTTGGCAGGCACAAAAAACGTTGATGATGCCCGTCAAATTTTGAACGGCAGATTGCTTTATGGCACTCTGAGAAAGGAGGCTTTCTAATGCTTACCAAATCGCAATTACAGAATAAAATTCTTTTGATCAATGCAATTGTTGACAACAACATCCTGGGCGTTAAGTATGCACTTACTACCATCGGATTCAACATTGAGGGGTTAAACTCTGAGCAGATTAAGCAATTGATCATGGCAAAGCTGCAGCGCGGCCTGGTTAACCAGGAAGCACAAAAGCTGGTACAGGCACTTAGCCAGGTTCCTTACATTAATGTAACCGGCGATTATACCGGTGGCATGCAAAAGTCTTCATCATCCGGCACAGCCAACCGTGGTAGCAGTGATGGAAACTGGCTTGATGATGCACAGGAAAGTGACTGGGGTCAAATTGTAGGTGCCGTTGGTTTATCGCTTGCATCGTTGTTTGGCGCAAGCTCAATGACCAACACCAACACATCAGGTGTACAATACACCGACAATACCAGCACCATCATGGGAATGCAAAAAACAATGTTTTATGGCATCCTGGCACTCGGTGCAGTGTTGATTGTGGTAATGTTTGTGATGTTCCGTAAAAAGTGATCCTGCCGCATGTGGTGGGCTACATTAATAAGTACCGTTGGTTCTCTTGCCTTCAATTTATTTGGTGGCCAGCAGCCAATCACAAACAACAGTGCTGATGAGCATGCAGCCCAGCAGCAGCAAATAAAAAGCTACGAAACAAAAATTTATATAGCACTATTCATTGTCATAGCACTTACAATCCTGTTTTTCATCCGTAAAAAATAATGATCAGCCCCGACCAATATAACCACATAACCAACAGGGAGGCCGAATTTGAAAAATTTTGTCCCAGCCTGTTATTGGTGCTTAAACAGTGGCTGTATCAGCTTAACGAATACCTGCAGCATTATAAGGGTAATGCCGGTGACCCGGTTTACTTTGAAACCGTTGGCCCGTTTGAAATGAATGCCCACAATGCAATTGCCTTATATGACAACTATGTAGTTAGCGTAGGCAATGAAATTGAAAACATTTTGCAAGGAGAAACGCCTCCAGGCGTGGCGGGTGGAGAAACCAGGGGGCAGGCTTTAAAAATGAAATACCTGTTGTTTTTACGCAAGTTTAACAACAGCCTGCTGGCCCAAATGAGCGGACAAATGGATGCTGAAAAAGTGCTGTGTGAATGGAATAAAGCACTCGGTAATCCGTGTGAGCTCACAACATCACCAGGATATCAGTATGCCAAAGGGTCTTATTTACATATAAAGGATACTGTTATACCTGATCTTGATCAGAAATTGAAAAACCTGGATCAGCTGTTAAGGGATCAAAAAACATATTACGATGCACAGCAGGTTAACGCTTCCAAGGATGCAGAATCGGGACTTATAACAAGCCAGTCACTTGCTGAGTATCGTAACAAAATAGGAACATTCCTTAATGAAAACGGCACCCTGCTTATCGTTGGAGTAGTTGTAATTGTGTTGTTGATTTTAGGTTACTTAATCCTGGTAAAACGCAAATGAACAAGTTTTTAATTTTCACCGGCGTGGTCGTTATCCTGGCTGTTATTGCTTATAAAGCAATTCAAAAAAACAAGTTAATGGCAAAACCTGTCCGTCCTGCATCTACCGGACCGGTACAGGTTGCAGTTAACGCAATACCTACAATGGCATGAGCAATAAAACTTACATAATTGCAGGCATGGCAGTATTAATTGTGCTGATCATAATTGCCATTAATAAAAAAGCAAAGGCATCAGCCGCGGGCAGCTTCGATAATTTAACGATGTCCGTTAACCGCGTGGCACCAGCCAGTTACCAAACAATGTTTTCAAGACCAGTTTAATTCAATATTCATTAACTTCAAAAATCACCAACATGTTAAAAGACACCAAAACCATCATCTTCGTTGTGCTTATTGCTGCAGTAGGCTATTTAGCGTATGAAAAATGGATCAAAAAGCCGTAAGGGGGGAAAACGTATCGGCTGTTTTTTGAAGTGCCTGCAGTAGCAGGCGCTTCATTTAACGTAATTCAACCATGAGCAACCTGTTACTGACAATTACCGCTTATTCAACTCCGGACTATGACGACTGGGGACCTGATACATACTGGGATTGTTACGACTGGATGACATGGCACCAAAAAATGGTGCCGGTGTTTGGCTTAGACGAAGCAAATCGCAGGTTTATAGAAGCGTTTCATAATGCAGGTCAATTCTCAAACAACTTTGACTGCCGCAGCTTCAACAGCGATTTCAGGGATTATGCCAAACAAAACGGTTTTTACGAAGCCCTATACGCCGGGCTTGCCGGATTGATAGTAAAACCCATCGGATGGGGCACGGATGCGGTAAGCACTGCAGGAAGTGCCATCAACATCGTTAAATCAGTTGTACCGCTGTTGCTTATTGCAACAGTAATTTTTTTGTTAATCTACGGAGCACGTAAATCATTGGCATGAGCACCACCGATAAAGTTATTATAGGAATTATCCTGGCGCTGATCCTGGGCTTTTATGTGTACCACAAAAAAAGAAAAAAGGAAACAGCGGAACCATCTGCAATACCAACCAGCCAGGTAAATGATCCGGTTTTAAAATTTGGCAGCAACAGTGATGATGTACGCAAGCTGCAGGAAGTGTTGAATGAAAGAATCATGTTTGATAAAATTCACAATAACGAAACGGTTCCTGATACGCTTTTTGTTAACGGCGTGTTCGGAGCTCTTACATTAACTGCCGTTGAATTTTATACAGGCGAAGAAAGCATACGGGTGTCAGAACTTTCAGGGTTAATAAAAATGGAAAATGATTACCAATAATTCGGGAATTGAATTTATTAAGCAGCATGAAAAGCTGAAACTTCAGGTATACCAGGATACTTCGGGTAATGATACTATTGGTTATGGTCACTTAATTACTGCAGGTGAAGATGTGCTACGGGGTGGAATTACTGAGCCGCAAGCTGAACAGTTGCTTCGTAATGACATTCATTCAGCCGAATTTATTGTTAATAAAATAATTAAAGTTCCATTAACACAGGATCAGTTTAATGCCCTGGTTTCATACGCATTTAATATTGGCGGCGGCAATTTTCAAGATGGCGACCTACAAAAACTGATCAACTCTAATGCAGGTGAAGATGCAATACGTAAACACTGGACTACTCACTGGATTACATCCAATGGAATTTTTACCCAGGGCTTATTAAATAGAAGGGAAGATGAGGCCGATCTTTTTTTTTCACCGGTATACTACCACGTAAAAAATAATTTTCTGCCTATCATGGTGATACTGGCAGTGATGATACTGATCATTTACTTACTAAAATGAACGACCTGATAAAAGTTACCGTCGAAATTGACAACGAAACACTCATCAAAATTTACCTGGTGGTGTTTCTGATTCTCTTTACTGCTCACCTGTTTTTTAAACTCAAAATCTAATGGCAGGGGTAGGAACATTGACCGTTATACCTCTTAACGGCGTATCAGATACCAATCCGGTTTTGGAAGGAGCGTTGCACGTTTCAGCCTACAACAAAGGACCGGGTAATCTGATTATTATGGGCTGCGTAATTGAGCCAGGATTATCATTTAATCCTCCCCAGTTATTGGGTATGACATACCCCGCCTTTACTTATGATGCGACTGCAACAGTTGCTTATATTTTTATCTGGAGGCACACACCATGACAATGAACACTGCAACCCTGGTGCCACCCGGTGGGGGTAGTGGCGGTGGCGGTGGTGGCATACCGCCCAGCTTGCTGGTTGGTAAAAGTGACTTTGTAAGTACAACTGGTAACAATGCAACTGCAGCCAGGCAGGATTTAAAATTCCATTGGAACACACTTGATCCGGCTATTGCAGCTGCATTGGCTGGGGATACTGTTTTTGTATATCCGGGAGCCTGGACCGTTTCATCATCAATCAACAAAGCAATTAACCTGGTGCTGTTTCCCGGAGCCACCATTGAAGGTGTTGGCGTATCGGTAATTAAAATTGAAACGGACATTACGGTTAATGTAATGGGTCAGGGAATTATTTTCAGTGATGATGATATACCTGTATACGTTGGATCAGCAGGTGCAAACCTGCATTTGGATTGTTTGCAGGTAGTAGCACCGGCATCAGGTAATTTTTTTGCCATACAGGTGCAGGCAGGTAATCTTACTGGCACCGTTTCCCAAAAGGTTGATGCAGGTGGTTGTGTGGCTGCTATTCTTATTACTGGTGCAGGTACAATTGATTTTACGGCCAACCTGATTACTGATGATGGCCTCGGCAGGGATAACGCTGCATACGGATTATTGCAAATTTTTAACTATACCGGACCAAGCTGCACAATTAAGGGGCACCGGATTGAGGGAAATGTAGTAGGCAGCATCGTAGGCATTTCAGTAATTGATTCAGAGAGCTTTGTTACTGTAATAGCTGATTCATTTACCAACAACTGGGCTGGTGCAAGGGCATATAACACCAGTGTAATCTATACAACGTTTACGGCCGCCGACAACACACATCAAAATATTTATGTAAAAGGCACTGTTTATGCCGCAGGAAATGTTGCAGGCGTGCTTGCTCTTTTCGGCACCAGCTTTGGAACCCTGCAGTATTACGGCGACATATACGCAGATTCTTTTCATGCTATTTTAAATGCCAGCAGCGACTATGAAATTTACCACTACGGTAATGCATACAAAACCAGTAATACCGGTTTTGCAGCGGTAAGAATAGGCAGCGGTGACGATGTAAACGGGGTGCAGGGTGGTGTTTACAAAAACATTGGCGGCACTATTTCAAATAACGATGATACGGCGCCTGCACTAATGGTTGATGTTTCAAATGGCGGTTACCCTGACAGTCAGGTCATCTTTCAAAACACCACCCTGATCAATTATGGTGCTTACCTGTATTCCATTGACAACGATGGATTCAATGAAAATATAAAAATTTATTCAGCCCAGGCAAACGTAAACCTGAACCCCGCCACCATCACCAACCTGATAGCAGCCACGACTTTAATTGTTGATTCAACTATTTCAAAATAATGCCGACCTATAAATTATTGCTTAACTCCGACACGTTCCATCAGCGTGAATTAACCAGTTCCGATGAAAGTATTTTATTTGAGGAAGTTAACGACAACGGCTTTTTAAAGCTGGATTTGCGGGTTAACCCGTTGAAGTTTATACCAACCCCGGCACTGGCATTTGAAGGTGTTGTTGATGGTGCTGCGTTTACTGGAATTCAGGTATCTGCACCATTAAACAGCATGGTGTTAATTGAATGGGAGCCCGGCGTATTTGAGGTATTTGTGCAGGATGAAGCCGACAAAATATACAGCCATACATATGGTGGTCCTGGCAGCCAAACGATAAAAATTTATGTTACCGGCATTACCAGCATTATTATTAATGGTTCTCAGTTATTAAGTATTGCCCTTTTGCCTTCAACACTGGTAAACCTGGATGTAAGCGGAAACCTGTTAACAGAACTGCCTGAATTACCATCAACGCTGGTAACATTAAACTGCAGTGATAATGCAATAACAGAATTGCCTGCGCTGCCTGCTGGCCTGGTTACGCTGCTTTGCAACCTTAACCAGCTTACAGAATTACCAGCACTGCCAGCTGCACTGGTTACACTTAATTGTGTAGACAATGCTATAACAGAATTGCCAGCATTGCCGGAGGGGCTTACAGATTTATTGTGCTCATTTAATCAGCTCACCGGATTGCCTGCATTACCGTCTACCCTGGTTAATTTGGAATGCGTTACCAACGCCATTGAAGAATTGCCGGAGTTACCCGAAAACATGAACGGGCTTATGCTTTGCTATGACAATGTACTTACAGAGCTGCCCGCCATTCCTGCCAACCTGATACTGATTAATGCATCAGCCAATGAACTTACTGTTGATGCAGTAAACGAAGCCCTGATACAATGTGACGAAAACGGATTATCTGACGGGCAACTTGACCTAAGCGGCCAAACACCAGCGGCAGCACCAACCGGTGACGGTGCAACTGCAGCAACTGCATTAACAGGTAAAGGCTGGACCGTAACAACTGACTAAACCATGAGCAGCGCCCTTATAAAAGTTGATAGTGCCGATACCGCAGGTGGTTATGCAGTTGATAAACTGGTAAGCACAAACGGATCAATTCAGTTTACTCCCATCACCGGAGCAAACGGCGTTAAGCAGCTCGACCTGTCAGCCAGTACAGGCCCTTATGAAGTTTATACAGCACTTTTATTTGATGACGGTGCAGGAAACATTACACCGGTTGTGCTTGCCAATACTTTATCTGCAGGTTCGCCAGCCTGGGTTAATACAGGTACAAACACGTTTGAAGCGCAATTAACCGGCGGGTTCCCTGATGGTAAGACATGGTGCTGTATAACAGTTCCGGACCCTGTTTTTAATAGCGTTGTAATATCAGCCGGACAGGTAACTCCTGATGCATGCCAGTTTGTTTTCAGGCAAAGCGTAGCTTCAGCAAAGGGTATTCAGATTGAAATTCGCGTATATAACGCACCGCCTAACACTGGACCGCCAAATAATGCATCATACGTACAAACCTCCGGCAATTATTCAGTAGCTGCAGGCAATAAAATAATTGGCGTTACCGACCCGGCGCACGAAATTACTGTTGATCCAACAATTTTGCCCGTTGGAGGTGAGCTGATCATTCAGGATGAAAGTGATGCTGTGGTAGAAGACGAAACTCCAATACAAATTTTTGGACCATTCCCGAACGGTGTAACAGTGGTCACTATATCAGTTAACCTCGGAACAGTAAAACTTTACTCCAATGGAGTAGACACCCTATACATCACTTCACAATAAAATCAAAACATGAAAAAAATTATCTTTCTCTTACTCATTGTTTCCGGATTAACCGGCTGTGCATTTGCAAACCAGGTTCAATATTTTTGGGATTTGTCAAAAGCCGTAACAGGCCAGGGTCATAACGTAATGACTTTTGATAAAAACACTTCAACCGGTGGCGGTTTTTTCAGATGGGTAAAAGGGAGTAATGTAGGCGTTACCAACATTGCGGGGCTCAGGATAAAACCAACAACGACAACAATAGGATGGTGGGAACGTGTGTATAATGGTCCTATTGATCCTGCATTTTTCGGAACTCAAAATGTAGCTTCACCATCAACGCTGCAAACTTTGGGTATAAGTCAGGGAACAGCCGATACACGTTATGGTACCGGTGTTGTTGATGTAACAGTTGATACATACGACAGGGCGGCAATACAGTTTGCATACAATTTGCTGGGAACCTGGCCTTACAGCTCAATTCTATTTTCATGCAATACCTATTATGTCAACAGAGCAAATTTTTTACCCGAAACCAGCACCGGTACCCCTGGCAATTTTGGAACCTACCAGGTGAACTGGAACGGGTCAGTATTTAAAACCACAAATAACAATGTGTTTTCAATGGTCAGCCGGGTTGTGGCTTCCTTTGCTGATGGGAACCTGGCGATTAATTACGGCACATATAATTTTAGCAACGGTAGTTTTATAGGCACCGGTGATTTTGCAACAGGAATAGAGTTTGATGCCGGGTATAATTGCCACTTCGATAATTTAAGGTTTAATAACCTCAGAAACGGGCTGGTGTTACGATGGTGTTTAAATACACAAATAAGCTGGCCCCGCTGCGACGTATATCGCAAGGGTATTGCCCTGGAATATTTAACCGTGTCGGGTGGAAGCAACAGCAACAGCAACTGCCATAATTCATTTATAGACCATCCGCACCTGGAAGCAACACACGGATGTGATTATGGGCTTTACCTGCTGGCAAATGATGGCCTTATAGTTGAAAGCCCCATTTTTGAGCAATCGGAAAGCGGTGGCACCTATTTCAACTACGGCTGTTATTTCAATTACAATGGGAATAATAACGTAGGTCAATTCAGGATTAACAATGTCCACCTGGAAGGGTATTGCGACACTGCAGCGGTTTATATACGTGCGGCCAATGGCAGGTATATACTGGATGGCATGACGTGTGACCATGATCAGGGCATCGCAGTCATGTGGGGTGATGGTGCAGGGGTAAACCCTGACTTTGAAGTAAGAAACGTTGGCTTTATGTATCCACCACCGTTAAATAAATTTCATTCGACCAACGGAAATAATAGCTGGACTTTTTACAAATTAAAGTCATATACGCGAACCGTGCCTATACCTATACAAATGTCGGATGATACATACTGGGTAAGCGGAACAGCCCCCAGTGCAACTTACCTGCAGGAAATAGACTGCATTATCAATTAACCATATGAATTTTATCCTGGACTTTAACACAGTTATGCAGGGGGTCGTTACCGGCCTGGGCATTATTTTCATTTTCCTGATTAAAAGGTTTTACATCAGGATAATGAAGTCACAGGAGCTGCTGAGCATAAAGGTTGATTCATTCATGTATGCAATGGAGCAAATGAACGGGGATTTTAGCCCACGGTTTAAAGAGGCTTACGCTGAACGATACGACCAGCTTATGAAGGAAAACGAATTTTTAAATAAATAAAAACACCATGAAATTAGCATTAACAACAGAGGCGGTTCCTCCCATGACACTTACCTTTAATGAGCAGGAACTTGGTGTTACATCTATTGAGGAGTTTAACAGTCTGTCTGAGGAAGAACAGTTAAACAGGGCCAACAATGCAAAGCAGGTCCGTTTGACAAATGAGCCGATTATTCCGGAAACCGCTTCCTTTGTAGCATCGTAAATGTTGGTTAAACGGCAATTATGAAACCATCACGTAATGTTCTGATCACGATTGTGATCATCATCATTATTCTGTTTGTGATCTATTGCCAGTACCAAAGGAAGAACAGCACGCCACCGGTTTATTATAAGAGAAAGCTCCTCTTTAACTACAACGGATATAACATTCCTCCCTTTGGAATTTTTATCCGTGAAGATCAGCGGAGCAATGAAGGGCTGCTTTTACACGAATTGGTTCATTGGAAGCAATTCCAGCAGTATGGCTTATTTCCATATCTGATTAATTATTCAAAAGAGGCTATTCTGCACGGATACGATAAAAATATTTATGAAATTGAAGCCCGCTTTACTGAATCCGATTATTGTAAGTATAATTATACCGAATGTGTAAGGTCAGGTCTTAGTAATACCGTTTATAATCCAAATTTTAGAAAATGAAAAACCCACTTTTTGTATTAGCAACCATATTCAGTATTGTGGCTATTATCTATTGGATATCCCGCGCAGAATATTTTCGAAATGCTTATATATCTTGTATGAGCAGCAACCCAGGAGTGATTCCGCCAATTAATCCGGCAGGGTCTTAAATCGCAACGCTGAATACATCAGATAAATCTTTCATTTCTCCTGCCCTGATGGATCGTAAATATTTTTCAAATGCTTCCAGGGTCCGGTGGCCGGTTAATTTCATTACTTCCCAGTGTGGGGCACCATTGGCAATTAAATTACTTATCATGGTATGACGGACTGCATACATTGTATGGTGCCTGGAAAATCCTAATTCATCTTTCATTCGCTTAAACCGCCTGGTAAAGTGATTTTTTCCTACCATGACTGGTCCCGGTGTTCCATCGGTTGTAAAAATATAATGCTCCCGGTCGCAGTTTTTCAGGTCCATGCTTTCAATAGTTTTGTTAAACACCCTGAGTATTTTCTTTTTTTGATTGATGCCCGTTTTTTGAGAAAATGCAGCAGTGTTGATGAAGCCGTTTTTTAAATCAAAATGCTTCACCTTCAAAAATCTCACTTCACTGATACGTAGGAACGGATATGCAATGAATTTAAGGAACAGCCCCAGGTAGGGGTCATTTTCTTTTACCCATTGTTTAATGGCCTCTAATTCATCCTCAGTGAAGCTTTGATTTGATTCGCTTTGTGTTGGCAGCTTCCGGATCTTGTTGCAGGGATTTTTGTAAATAATTTCTTCATCCACCATCCGGTTAAATATTGCGCTGATATCTACCAGGTAATCATTTACCGTTCTGTTGCTGCAGCCACGTTGCAGGGTCCAATCAATAAATTCCTGTATATGTGTTAGTGTAACCTGGTCAGGTGGCAGCAGCTGGTAGCTATGTTGTGTCAGAAATTCAATAAAACTTTTGCATGCTGTTTTGGAACTTGCATACGACTTTGGTTTCTGATACAGCTTTTTTTGTTGGAGAATAAAAAGGACCCGTCCGGCAATGGTTCCAATGCCTGGCTGATCAGATTGCTCCCGTAATATTTTCGCTTTGAGCAAAAGTAAAGCCTGCATGCGCTCGGCTTTATCAGCAATTTTGTTTACGTAACCATAATCGCGGTGACGTTCCTGCACTCCGTTTAAACTGGTGGTATAATATTCACAGTACCACCGCCTGCCATTGGTTTTTAGCTCAACTTTCATGATTTGGGAATGCTCCCCAGCGCCCCCTACATTGATGTTGAACTTTGGCGCACCTGTATGATAATCCGGCGCACTTTTTTTGGAAACCCGCACACATTGCGGCCTTCCACGTCGGGGTGACTGGATTCGAACCAGCGACCACCAGCACCCCATGCTGATACGCTACCAGGCTGCGCTACACCCCGAAATGTGCTTTTTGTGAAAGCAGGGTGCAAAAGTAAAGAAATATCTTCCATCTCAAAATTTAATTGAATCCGGAAGAAATCATGGCAGGAATATTGTCACCTGTCGGCACTCCTAAACTCCCACATTTTTATTAATTTTACCGATTCATAAAAAATCATATCCTCCGGCATCTGTATGTTTGTCAAACCATTCCATGAGCACCCGCTCCAAAGTCAGTCGTTTTTAATTACAGGCGGGGCCGGATTCATCGGTTCCAATATTGTTGAATATCTGCTAAAATACGGGGCTTCGAAGGTGCGCGTGCTCGATAACCTTTCCAATGGTTTCAAAAGAAATGTAGAGCCCTTTCTCTCCAACCCTGCTTATGAATTTATTGAAGGCGACATAACAGATCCGGTTACTTGTGCCAGGGCCTGTAAGGGAATCGACTATGTGACCCATCAGGCTGCTCTTGGCAGCGTCCCCAGGTCGATTGAATTTCCGCTTCATACCCATGCAGCCAATGCCACAGGTTTCCTCAATATGCTGGTAGCGGCCCGTGATGCCAATGTGAAAAGGTTTATCTATGCCAGCTCCTCATCTGTTTATGGCGACCTTCAGGCTTCTCCAAAGGTGGAAGAACAGCTTGGCAGGCCGCTTTCACCCTATGCTGTGTCCAAGCTTACCAATGAATTATATGCAGGCGTATTTTCGCTCAATTATGGTATGAAAATTATCGGCCTGCGCTACTTTAATGTTTTCGGCCCGCGCCAGGACCCGCACGGACCCTATGCTGCAGCCATCCCGTTGTTTATGGATGCCCTGCTGAACAACAAAACCGCTTACATCAATGGCAGCGGGGAGCAGACACGTGATTTCACCTTTGTTGAAAATGCCGTGGAAGCCAACATCAGGGCTTTCTTTACAAATCATCCCGATGCGTTTAACAAAATATACAATGTAGCTGTTAGTGAAAGTGTTTCCATCAACGGCCTTTTCAGCATCCTCAAAGAGCTGACCGGCAGTAACCAGATGCCTGTTTACAGGGAAGACAGGAAAGGCGATGTGAAAAATTCTCTGGCCGATATATCACTGGCCAGGACAATGCTGGGTTACAACCCACAGGTGAAAGTAAAAGAAGGCCTTGGTATCACTATTTCCTGGTTTAAAGAATCAATGCCGAGTAAAGAAAATGTTTAAATCGTTTTTCAGTAAGTTCCAGCATAAACCCGAGGCGATTGACTTTTCATCGGTGGTCACCGACATGCATTCACATCTCATCCCGGGAATTGACGATGGCGCCAAAACGGTTGAAGACTCCATCATGCTGATCAAATCGCTGCATGAACTGGGTTTTAAAAAGCTGATCACCACTCCGCACATCATGAGCGATTATTACAGGAATACACCTGCAATTATCATGGAAGGACTGGAGAAGGTCAGGGAGGCAATAAGTAAGGAAAACATACCTGTAACCATCGATGCCGCCGCTGAATATTATGTGGATGACGGATTTGTGAAAAAGCTGGAAACAGAGAAATTGCTGACCATGGGCGACAACTATCTGTTGTTTGAAATTTCCTATATCAATTGCCCGGAGAACATCAATGAAATTATTTTTCGCATGCAGGTATTGGGCTACAAACCCATCATGGCCCACCCTGAGCGGTACCCTTTCTGGTATAATAACTTTGATCAGTACAAGCAATACCGCGACAGTGGTGTGCTGCTTCAGATCAATACCAATTCCCTGTCAGGTTATTATGGTTATGAAGCGAAAAAGATTGCAGAAAAAATGATTGACAACAACCTGGTTGATCTGATCGGAACAGATATGCATCACATGAAACATGTGCAGTCGCTTCAAAAATGTACCACTGAAAAATACCTGCACCGCGTCCTGGAATTCAACCTGCTGAACAAACATCTCTGATCATGCTCGGAACACAGCTATCCCGGCTTGCTGCATATAATTACTGGGCCAATGAAAAATGTGCAACGTTAATTCTTGCTGCCGGAACAGCAAAAGCCGACCTGGTTCAGCTGAGCAGCTTTCCAACAATACGTAAAACGGTTTATCACATCTGGGATGCCGAGCTGGTGTGGATCAAAAGGCTGCTGCAGGAATCGCCTGTGAGCTGGCCTCCCAGTGCACAGTTCAATGGTACCTTGCAGGAAGGCCTCGATGCCATGCTCGAAAATTCAAAGCGTTTTATTGATTACATGGAGAGGAGCACGGATGACAGCCTGCAGGCAACCGTTAACTACCAGACCATTGCAGGAAAAGCATATACGAATACCGTTATTGATATGATCACCCATTGCTTGAACCACAGCACTTATCACCGGGGTCAGTTAATTACCATGTTGAGAGGTGCCGGGCAAACGGCTGTAACATCCACCGATTATATCGCTTTTTGCAGGCTGAACCTGACGTCTTAAGCAGGTTTCAGTGCTTCTTCCTGAGATAGAGAAAATCGAAATAATAGATCACCTTCAGTGAAAAGCTGTTGACTTGCGGTGCATGCAGGGTTTGATCCAGGTTTTTTCCGAAATGGGATACCAGCTCCGAAGTTTCGTTTTCAATGGCATTTTTATAGCCGATGGTGATGTCACTGCCGGGAGCAAAACGCCATGCAAACAAAAGATCAATGTTAAATACATTGTAGCAGAAGTCATTGTTTACACTATATTCATCATTGGTGATCACATCCCCGTTATCCTGCAGCGTCATGTATCTTCTGTACGCACCCCTGATCCAGTAATGCCTTCCTGCAAGTGTCACCGACATGTTCTTGTTGAAGATGTATTGCAGGTTGATGGTGTTGATCAGTGTATTCAGCTTTCGAAGGCCGTATATATTATTTCCCAGCGAATCAAAAGTAACATGGCCAAAATTATAGGGGTCATAGTAGTAAGAGAAAGTGTATTTAATGGAGAGGTGATCGTTCACCCTCCATCTTGGCGTAACATCAACATTATAACCTTCTCCTTTGTATTCATCCAGAAAGTTGCTTAGGTTCAATGTCAGGTCAAGCGCAAGCTTTTTCCTGTAATCGGAGCTGATACCGATAAAGCTATAGAAATACCGCTTGGTCTTATTGTAACGCATGCCATTTTCGCGGGGCTCAAAATAATCATAGCTGATCAATGGCGTAAATCCGCCGCCTCCGAAAACGGCATTATAGCTCAGCAGGTTGACAAACAGATTCAGGTCGATCTGAAAATTCGTCCGGTGACCGGTTTGAAAATTGGTGCCGTAATCCGCACTGAGGGTATTATATGACTCCCTGAAATATTTGGTGGGATTGTAAAAGTTATAATCTACGTATACCCTGTTGTTAACCGTGTTGTTAATCGCCTGGTAGCCCAGGTCCGACGACTCAAAGGTATTGTTGAGCACCTGCCTGCTCAGGCCAAACTGGAACTGGCCGCTTGTTTTCCTGAGGCCGTAAAAGTATTTGTAGCCGATCTGATCAGCATACGTATCGCTCAGGCTGTCATCCTGTGTAAATAGCTGGCTGAGCGCAAAGGTCCCGTCAATGGCATACGTATTTTTCTTGTTGAAAAAGGTAAATCCGATATCTGAAACATTGGCATCGTCGTAGTGCTTGTCGCGGATAACATTGGTATTGAGAAAATAGATATATGAATTGTTTTTCAGCTGCTGGTCAAATACCAGGATGTTGTAATTGGTCAGCGGTTCGGTAAGAATGTTTCTTTGATTTCCTTCCTTGTCTTCAATCACGGCATAAGTATTATTGGTAATGGCATTGAAAATTCCCATGCCCAAACCGTTATTGTTCCTGCCCGAAAGCTTGATGGCATTGAGCAGCTTGACCTGTGACGGGTTCTTGCTGATGACTTCTCCTTCGTTGAGGTGGTCTTCCACATCATAATATCCGCCTGGAATTCTTCCGATACGCCTGGAATAAAAAAGGTCATCCCTGTTAAACAGTTCGGTCCCTTCCTTAAAGAACGGCCTGTTTTCATCATAGGTAACCTCCCTGTAGCTCAGGTTTTTTACTTTGTTGTCGCTCTGTATCTGGCCAAAATCCGGCAACAGGGTCAGGTCAATGGTAAACCGGTCATCAATGCCGTATTTCAGATCCGCCCCTGCAGTAAATGAAAAAGAACTGCTGTTGTATGTTTCACCTGCTTCATTGTAAACCGGTGCATTTTCAAGGTAAGTGGAAATAAATGGCGTTACCGACAATCGCAAAGGCGATTTAATATTGTTGATCCCTTTCAGATTTCCCCAGTAGTTGATCGCATTGGGGACATCCTTGGGTGTCAGCGCCCACTGGTCAAACTCACGGTTACGTCGGATCGATCTGGTAATCTGCAGGCCCCATTGCTGAATGTCTTTTTTGGGAAAGCGGATGGCCGAATAAGGTATTCTCATCTCCACACACCATCCGAGATTGGTAAGCCTGGCGCTGCTTTCCCAGACTGCATCATAGGTTTCATCTGAAAACTTGGAGTCGGTCTGCACGCCGGAAGCCCAGACACCAAAATCATAGGCGTCCTGCCTGGTATTGTATGGATCAATTACAAACCGTACATAATCGCTGTTCAGGTCGTTGTCATCCCTTTTTCCGAGCTCATGCAGCACGCTGTCGGGTGCCGTATCATACATCAGCACACCAAAATAGATGGCGCTGTTGTCGTACGCAATTTTAAAAGTGGTTTGCTGCGTAGGTGGCATGCCTTCATTGGGAAGGTTCTGGATCATGTCGCTTGCCGGCAGGATCTCACTCCATGCCGCATCATCCATGATTCCGTCAATCTTAACCGGTGTAAAAATCCGGCCTGCCTGGTATGATTTTAAAGTGTCCTGAGCGTATAAATTACCGGTTATTATGAGAAAAAGTAAATAGAAAAGATACTTATTCATAAAGGGGCTTACTGGTTGGTTAATCAAAGGTATAAAGATAGACAGGATACGGTAGTTAAAGAAAGGTTAACAGAAAAATAAAAAGACACCCTCCTGGGAGGATGTCCTGAAAAGTGTTAATCAATAAACCTGTAAATAAAAAACCAATCAGTACTTTTAAATGACCGCCCGGTTCACAGGCTCTTGAGAACCGGGCAGGTCAGGTGCATAAGGTTATGGCATTTTGTTAAAAGGTGTCGAGGTCGACCGGCCTAATCACACCAAACCATTTGATGACCCTTTCCCCGATGCCGGGAACCTCAATGTGGATAAGATAAATTCCTCCAGCAATGGTGATGCCCTTGTGGTTTTTCAGATCCCAGTCCTGGCTGGTGCTCGGATTGTCCAGGTTTGTTCCGCCCCTCGAATTATCTGCAGCCACATTCCTGTCGAATTGACGTATAAGCGTTCCGTTAGTAGTGAAAATCGAAATTTTACAGACGGAAGGCAGGTTGGTGATCCTGATCCTGTTGTCGACCTGTCCCGTAACGCCCATGGTTCCCTCATATCCTGAAAAGGCATAGTATGGATTGGGAACAACATTGATCATGCTGAGCGCATCGTGCAATGCTTCCGTGTTATTCTTGGAAGGGGCCAGGTTATCTGTATTGAACCTGTATAAAGGCATAAAATTATTTTCAGGCAGGGGAGTTACCACACTTCCGTTTCCGGTATAGGTGAGCGTAGTTGCATCCGTTGTAAAATCAGAACCATTCGAAATCAGCTGCGAATTGTAAGTAATGTCACCGTCCACAACCCTGTATTTGGTATTTGGCTGCAGGGTCATTGTTTTAATGGTTTTGCTGATGTATGTCTTGTAATTTTTTGCAACCCGCAGACGTATCCTGACATCTGTGGGAGGTATCAGCATCTGTCCCGTTAAAGGAGTGATCTTGGATGCAACGGTAAGCGGAAGATTCACCCACATGGCATCTTTCCAGACATTCCTTCTCAGGAAATTGCCGATGGTTAAGCTGGCACCTGCCGCCGAATCAAGCGCTTCATGGATATATGCGCAGCCATCGTATAAGGGTCCGTCGGAAGGGGAATCGTTGTTATGACCAAATACGTAGATATAATGCATGCCTCCGAATACAACATTTCCTGACTGGTCAACAAGGGATGCTGTGGGGTTCCAGATCATGTCGGCACCATTTTCAGTCGGGAAAACAGAATTCTCACCAAAAGCAATGTTAAGTCTTTCACCGGTCTCCTGGTTGATTGCATAACCGGGGAACCAGCCCATGCCTGTCGTGAAATCGTTGTTGTCGGGACCGCCGAAATTGGGTTGTCCGTTTTTGTCAACAGATGCCGATTTCCTGAGGTCAAATTTTCTGGCCTGCCCGATACCGATGCCAAGGTCGTCTGTTTCAACAACAGCAGCGCGCGTCCATTTGGTTTTATCAGCAGTGAAAACGATGTCAATACTTGCAAGATTCGAAAGTTTGTTGGCCGCATCAATACCTGGTCCGTTCCATTTCGGACCGGTTTCAGCAAGCGAGGTGAGCCGGTAAGGAGCCCAGATTCCGCCGATGACATTTTCATACACTTCTCCGTCATCCAAACCTGCATAGTCGTTGTCATAAGGAGCTGTTGTATTGGTTCCGCTCCTGACCCAGTTCAACAATGTTCCGCCTTCCCCGTCAGGAATTCCGGTAAGCCATTGTTTGGAGTTATCAGTAAAAAACATATCTGCAGCCAGCAAACCGTTGTTGATCGCACCGGCCTCACCGGCTTCTTTAACCGTATGGATATTGGCAGATAATCCCCAGGATGGAATAAGCTGATCAAACGGATCGCGTATAGGCCTGGTTGATTCAACCATTGTATTCGTATTGAGATCGGACATTCGCCAGACGCTGTCAGGAGCTATACCGCTAAAACGGGTTTCATAATCTCCTTTAATCACAAGCGTGGGATCGAAAACGCGGACATTAACAGGACCTGCACCGGGCCGGTAAACAGGGTGGTAGGAGCGATAAACAGGTGAATTCATTATTTCCGCTTCTGATTCAGGCGTCAGATCAAGGATAAGCCCGCCGTTTCCCTGCCCGTCTATGCGTTGTATCTGTGGTCCGTCTCCATAATTGGCATGCAGGTAAGAACCGCCCGATTCAGGTGCTGTTGCATGCGGGATCGCATTGTATGTTTTGATGTTGTTTCTTCCTTCCAGGTATGGTTTTTTCTGCCCGTCGAGTGCATTGGGATCTGTCGGGTCATATTCTTTGTACTGATTGTATGCATAGGATACGGCCATATAATAATAGCTTTTGTTGTTTACCAGTGTCGGATTTCCTGATGCAAATGCATCGGCAGTAAGGGAGAAGCTGTGGTCAATGCCCTGATCAGCTCCGCTGACTTTCAGCTCGGGAAAATTAGTGCCAAGGTTCTGATCATAGGTATAATTTACAAGCGTGGTAACGCCGTCTTTTATATCCATTTGCTTTACAATACGCGCTTTGTCGGGATTATTAAGGTCTGATACCGTGACAAGATGGTCTTTCAGCTGGTAAATCTTATAACCCTGAAAATTAAAATAGGTCAGCGAATCGGGATAGCCAACAATGGTGGGATCCTGCTGGTTATATTGCTCGATGGTGGAGGTGTCAGTATTTTCAAGCGTAAAAATAAGCTGGTTCTTCAGCTCCCTGATTACCAAATCCGGTGCATCCGGACCATCCAGCAGTTTGAAGCAATTGTCAAAAAGCGCCTGGGCTTTATCATCTGCCGACTTCATCAGGTTAACGCTGGCCAGCGCACCGCCTGAATTGGCCCTGGCCCAGACCACGCCGGTAGTTACATAGTTTACTGCACCGGGCTGGAGCGTAAACGGACCGGCCGATTGCAGAAACCTCCGGTCACCGGCCAGGTTTCCGGCCGTAACTTCCGTCCATTCTCCTTCTGTATTGAAAAGGGCCGTATCTGTTGTGCCTGGAAACATATAGTTGCAGACCGGCTTTGTTGGATCAGTGCCATCCCCACCGTATGTGATCTGTGTATTGTTGAGCCAGTATCCTTTCAGGTAGCTGTAAAAATCTGTGGCTCCGCTGGGGTTTCCCTGTGGATGGTTGTTAATATTATTATAGTAAACAAATTTTGACATGATGATCAGTTCAGGTATCAGATAATCAGGAACAGATACAACAATACCGGCCGAATCAATAAACGAACAATCCACACAGCCGTCTTTGTCATTGTCAATACCGTCACCCATATCCGCCACCGGGCCCTGGAAAAAATCCACGCCGCAGGCAGGCGGGTTGAATCCATAACCGCCTCCGGTTTCATCCTCCTCATCCCCGTTATATACGTAGCCCAGCCCCCTGAACACATCACATCCCACATAGTCGTCCACAGCATTTCCCAGATCAGGATCCACCCATTGCCCGAAGTATGTTTCATTCAGCGCTTCATGGGAACGGTTGATGATCTGGTATTTGTAGAAGGTCATGTTGTTGATTTCATCATTGGTGTTGAAAGCAAAAGCCTGCGCCCTGATTTCAAGTCCGATGGGATCAGAGGTGGTTTCGGAATGGATGTTTCCAACGTCATTGAAAACCCACCACAGGTTCTTGTCACCAAATAGATAGTCGTTGCACAATGGCTTGTTGTAACCCGGCACGTAACTCGGATAATCACCGCTGAAATTATAATAGGGATAGTCGCCATCATCAGCATTGTATTCTTCATCGCCGTTTTTATCAAAAAATGGTGCGAGGTGTTTTCCCTGAAGCAGTCCCATCCAGTTTCCGTTCCCGGGCCAGTTCCTGATATTGGCAGCCACAGATGAGCTTACCGACGTAGGATCGTTCGTGAATTTGATAACATCTTCGCGCGTCGTAACAAAATGCTTGTCGTATGCAGCACATACATCTGAAGTGGTGGTTACATTGATGGTGTCGATGGGACCGGTCCAGAAATCATTTCCATTCTGGCGGTATGTCTGCCCTGCAACCTTGATGTTTCCGTTTACATCAAGACCTCCGATCCAAAGCGCACCTGAATACAGCGAGTTTTTGTTGCTTCCCTTGGGAATTTCATATGCCGGGTTAACAAGGTCCCACCACATGTCGCTTGCAGCGAGAATGGTAGTACGGACATTGTTAACATCCAGATCGGTTTGAGCAGTGGGTGTCTGGCATTGTGCTGCAGAGGAACCGGACTGTTTCTTGCCATTGCCGGTTGGATAAACACGTTCGTTTTCTCTCGAAAATGTCTGGAGACTTTGTGCAATCAGCAGTAACGTAATGAAAAAAGATGTGCCGGATTGCATGGTAAAGGTTGTTTTTGTTTTCATGTCCTCAGGGTTGGAATAATTTCGATGTAAAAGTAGCGGGGCGGGAACATGCCGGTCAAATCAAAATAGAGTTGTATTATACATGTCTGAATTCAGGAAGGAGATTGTTAATTTTTGTAAACTATTTGTCATGGGACGAAAAAGCCCTACTTTAGTGAAGCAGGAAATAGCATGGCAATCAGCCTCAAAATGCCTTGCAGCATAGGTGTTTCAGAAGAATTAATAAAGATTGAAATGGTCATAAAATGGTCATATATGACCACCTCCCAGTGTACTTCCAACGAAAGATGTTAAAACAACTGTTAAAAAATCAACGTAATTATACATGTCTGACAAACTTCCGGATAAATTATTCAGGCTCATAAAATCCCTGAGCAGGTCTGAAAAAAGATATTTCAAAATTACTGCCTCTCATAACGCTTTTGGTGAGAACAGCAATTATGTAAGACTCTTTGATGCGATTGATAATATGGAAGACTACTCTGAAGAAAATCTGTCCAGGCTTTTTAAGAAGGAGTCATTTTATAAAAATCCGTCAATTGCAAAGAACAGGCTATACGAAAACATCCTCCGCAGCCTTGATGCATTTCATGCCAAAAGCTCTGTGGATGTGGAGCTGAGGAGGATGCTGCATTGCGCTGAGATACTTTTCAGCAAATCGATGTATGATGAAAGCGCCTCAGCACTCAACAAAGCCAAAAAAATCGCCACCCAGTATGAAAAGCATCACATCCTGCTCGATATCAGCAAATGGGAGAAAAAACTCATGGAACGCGATTCCTATTCCGGACGCGGACTTGATGATGTGATCAGGTTGCTGGATGAAGATAACCTCCTGCTGAAAAAAATATCCAACTATGCCGAATTCTGGAATATCAAGAGCAGGCTGTTCCTCCTGCTCAACAAAAAGGGAAAGGTACGCGGTCAGGAAGAGCTGAAAAATTTCAAAAAAATCATTGATAATACGCTGCTTAAAAGTGAGAAGAAGGCTTTGTCTTATGAAACAAAATACCTCTACAACCATATCTACAGCGCTTATTTTTTCGGTATAGGCGACTACCAGAACAGTTACCTGTATATTAAAAAGCACCTGGCGCTCATCGAATCCAAAGCGGAAATATATAATGAGGAGCCCAATAAATATTTTGCCGTCCTCAGCAACCTGATTTACCTCTGCACCCAGTTGAGGAAATACAATGAAGTGTCTTTTTATCTTACCAAGCTTAAATCAATTCCCGAGCTGATGGAAAGAGGTATGACTGATGACATGGAGATCAAGCTTTTTTCAAGCGCGTACAGCGCCGAACTCAGTCTTTATATTCAGACCGGGGAATATGAGAAAGCGTTGCACCTGATCCCGCTCATCGAAAATGGTATGAAGAAATTCACCATTAATAAAGTCCGTGCTTCTTACTTTAACTTTAATATCGCCATAGTATACTTTGCCACCTGTAATTATTCCATGGCCCTGAAATGGATCAACAAGCTGATTAATGACAATTCAATTGATGCCAGCAATGATATTCACTGTTTGTCCAGGATATTCAACCTCATCATTCACCTGGAAATGGGAAACAATGAAGTGATTCCGTATACATTGAAATCCACCTACCGTTATCTTGATAAAAGAAAAAGAATGTATCGTTTCGAGAATGTATTCCTGCAGTTTATCAATCAGTATCTGAAAGCAAAAAACAACTTCCAGGTTAAAAATACCTACCAGGCGCTCCGGCACGATTTACAGCTGCTGTCAAAAGATCCATTTGAAAAAGTGGTTTTTGAATATTTTGATTTTAACAAATGGGCGGCAAGTAAAGTAGGTAATGTGCCGTTTGCTGAAACGGTGAAGGAAAAAGTTTGATCCAGGGCAAATTCTTTACATCCCGAGCAATTGCTTCACGGGATCATTTCCGCTGTAAAGCATCTTCACCGGCTCTTCCAGCATCTGCTTTACTTTAACCAGGAATCCTACCGACTCCCTGCCATCAATGATCCTGTGGTCATACGAAACGGCAAGATACATCATGGGCCTGATCTCCACTTTTCCATTGACGGCTACCGGCCTTTCCACAATGTTGTGCATGCCAAGGATGGCGCTTTGCGGTGGGTTGATGATGGGTGTTGACATCATCGATCCGAACACACCGCCATTGGTGATGGTGAAGGTCCCGCCGGTCATTTCTTCCATGCTGAGTTTGCCGTCTCTCGCTTTTCCGGCCAGGTCGGCAATTGCGGCTTCGATCTGGGCAAGACTCATCGACTCGGCATTTCTGATCACCGGAACCATCAGCCCTTTTGGTGCGCTTACTGCAATGCCAATGTCGGCATAATCATGATATACGATTTCATCGCCTTCAATCCTGGCATTCACAGCCGGAAAAGATTTCATCGCTTCGGTGACCGCTTTGGTAAAAAATGACATGAATCCCAGCGAAACACCGTATTTTTCCTTAAATGAATCCTTAAACTGTTTGCGTATATTCATGATGTTACTCATGTCGGCTTCATTAAAGGTGGTAAGCATGGCGGTCTCGTTTTTGACAGCAACAAGCCGTTGCGCTATTTTTTTCCTGAGCATGCTCATCTTTTCGCGCCGCTCATTTCTTCCGCCATCCATCACTGCTGCCGTTTTGGGTGCAGGAGCAGGAGCTTTGACGCCGTCTTTTTGCTTCATGCTTTCCAATACATCAGCCTTGGTGATGCGTCCGTCCTTACCGGTAGACTTTACTTCCTGTGCGCTTACCTGCTGTTCACGCATGATCTTGTCAGCAGCAGGAGAAGGTACGCCGCTGGCATAACCTGCTTTGGCAGGTGCTTTCTCTGCCGGTGGGGCCTTTTCCTTTTCAGCCGGTTTTTCCGCAACGGCAGCATCCTTTTGCTTTTCGGGAGCAGTTGATTTTTTTTCAGGCGCTTTTGCATCACCGTCAATGGTGCAGGCAACAGTACCAACAGGAACGGTTTCGCCTTCTTTTACCAGTATCTTTAAAATGCCGGCCTGTTCTGCACTAAGCGTAAGCGTTGCTTTATCTGAATCTATTTCTGCAATCTCTTCGTCTTTCTCCACATAATCGCCGTCTTTTTTTAGCCATTGTGAGATCTGTACCTCATTAATCGATTCGCCTGGACTGGGTAATTTTATTTCTTTTATCATTTGCTGTATTGCTTAAATCTCATTCACTAAATTTTTTTCAAAGGCCATATTAATGATGGCTGCCTGTTCTTTTTCATGCTGCCGGTGCGAGCCTGTTGCGGGACTTGCACTTTCAGACCGGGTAATGGGACGGAAGGTGATTTCCTTCGAAACACGCAGCAGGTAGTTCCAGGCTCCCATGTTTTCAGGTTCTTCCTGCACCCACAGGTAATCATCGGCATGTTTGTATTTCTTGATCAGTGCATTGATCTGCTTTCGCGGATAGGGGTAGAGCTGTTCAAGCCTGATGATGGCTACATCTTTGATGTTTTCTTTTTCCTGTTTCTCCAGCAGCTCGTAATATATTTTTCCGGTGCAGAATACAAGTCTGCTTACCTGTTCGGCTTTTGCATTGACATCATCATATACTTCTGCAAATGCACCTGCCGTGAATGCTTCAGTTTTTGAAATGCACCTGGGGTGCCGCAAAAGACTCTTGGGTGTAAAGGCTATCAGCGGTTTCCTGAATTCGCGGTGGAGCTGTCTTCTGAGCACATGGAAAAAATTGGCAGGCGTGGTGCAGTTTACCACCTGCATGTTTTCTTCCGCACACAAGGCCAAAAAACGCTCCATGCGTGCGCTGCTGTGTTCGGCCCCCTGGCCTTCATAACCGTGCGGAAGCAGCAATACAATTCCGTTCATTCGCCGCCATTTGTCTTCGGCGCTGCTGATATACTGGTCAATCACGATCTGTGCCCCATTGGCAAAATCACCGAACTGCGCTTCCCAGATCACCAGTGAATTGGGTGCGGAAAAAGCATAGCCGTAATCAAAGCCCAGCACGGCATATTCAGATAACAGGGAGTTGTATATGTAAAATGGCGCCTGCTTTTTACCAATGTGATTCAGCGGTGTAAACTGTTCTTCTGAATCTTCCACCCGGATTACCGCATGACGGTGCGAAAAAGTTCCGCGCTCCACATCCTGTCCGCTCACACGAACCGGATGCCCTTCATGCAGGAGTGTGCCGTATGCAAGCAGCTCGCCCATGGCCCAGTCAAGCCGGCCTTCGCCCTTGAGCATTTCTTTCCGTTCGCCAAAAAGCCTCGTTGTCTTATTAAAGAAAACTTTATCTGCCGGCAGCATGGTGATCTGCTCGGCTATGGACAGCAATGTTTTTTTATTCACGCCTGTTTCCGGTGACCGGTCAAAATCTTCCGGGGTAGCCGTACGTAATCCGCTCCAGCTTCCTTCCAGGTACCTCGAAAATTTCGCCTTTTTGGTTTCCCTCGCCTTGTCAAGGCTTACCTGCAACATGTCTTTGAATTGCTGATCCATTTGCCTGGCCAGGTCCGCTTCAATGGCACCCTGCTTCAGTAATTTCTCTGAATAAATTTCACGGGGATTGGGATGCTTGGCAATGGCTTTATATAAAAGCGGCTGCGTAAAACGCGGCTCATCGCCTTCATTATGACCGTATTTGCGATAGCATAAAATATCAATGAAAACATCACGGTGGAACTTCTGCCTGTATTCCATGGCCAGCTTGGCAGTATATACAAGGGCTTCCACATCATCTCCATTCACATGAAAAACAGGGGAGAGCGTAACCTTGGCAACATCGGTGCAGTAAGTGCTTGAACGGGCATCAATAAAGTTGGTGGTGAAGCCTACCTGGTTGTTGATTACGAGGTGAATGGTGCCACCGGTGCGGTAGCCATTAAGCCTCGACATCTGTATTACTTCGAATACGATACCCTGGGCTGCAATGGCCGCATCTCCGTGAATAAGGATCGGGGCAATCTGGCTTATGTCTCCGCCTTCGGTATTGTCAATTTTTGCACGCACAATTCCCTGTACAATGGCATCCACCGCTTCCAGGTGTGACGGGTTCGGCGTGAGGCTCAGATGCACCTGGTGCCCGCGGGAAGTTTTGATGTCGCTGGTAAATCCCAGGTGGTATTTCACATCGCCGTCAAATGAATGCTCATCATATTCTTTTCCTTCGAATTCAGTAAAAATATCCTGGTAGCTCTTATTCAGAATATTTGCCAGCACATTGAGCCTGCCGCGGTGCGCCATGCCAATTACATATTCCCTGATGCCGGCATTGGCTCCGAATTCAATAACGGCATCCAGCGCAGGTATAAGGGTCTCGGCACCTTCCAGTGAAAACCGCTTCTGACCCGTAAATTTGGTATGGAGGAAATTCTCAAAAGCAACAGCTTCATTCAGCTTCTGCAACATTTGTTTTTTATCGTCAATGCTGAAAGCGGGCGTGTTCTTCACGCTTTCCATCGTCTGCTCAATCCATTTGGTTACTTCCGGATGCCTGATGTATTTGTATTCAGCACCAATCGATTCACAATAGGTTTGCTGCATGTGTGCAACAATGTCCTTCAGCTTTGCAGCGCCGATACCGATTTCATTCCCTGCATGAAATACTTCTTCCATGTCGGCTTCCGACAATCCGAAATTTTCAATGCTGAAATCCGGGAAATATTTTCGGCGTTCCCGCACCGGATTCGTTTTTGTAAAAAGATGTCCGCGTATGCGGTAAGCGTTAATAAGACCAAGCACTTTAAATTCTTTCTGGATGTGTGCAGGAACATCAGCATCAGCCGGCCCGTATGAAGTCCTTGCAAATTCAAAACCTTCAAAAAAATTTCTCCAGCCGGGATCAATGCCTTCAGGATTTTTTTTAAAGTTGCGGTAAAGTTCCTCTATGGTTTGCGGGTCACTGGTATTAAGGTAAGAGAAGAGATCCATCTGTACGGTTTTCAAAGTCACAAAATTAACATTTAACCGCTAATTCCGCTTAAAAATTCCCTTGAGAAAGGTCTGCACCGGATCGATTAATTTATGGAGGGAAAGAAATTTGATGCTGGCCTCTTTTTTTGATGAGAAGAAGTATAAGCGTAAACCTCCTACATTTGCAACATGAGCGCTGAAACTGTAAAACATGCAAATGCCCTGAAGAACGAGTCAAGTCCTTATCTTCTGCAGCATGCACACAATCCCGTTAACTGGTATCCATGGAACAGGGAGGTACTTGAGCAGGCAAAGTCCGAAGACAAGCTGCTTATTATCAGCATTGGGTATTCAGCCTGTCACTGGTGTCACGTCATGGAACGTGAATGTTTTGAAGATGAGGAAACTGCAGCCATCATGAACCGGCATTTCATAAACATCAAGGTCGACCGTGAGGAAAGACCCGATGTGGACCAGGTCTATATGCATGCGGTGCAGCTGATGACAGGTCGCGGAGGGTGGCCGCTGAACTGTATTGCATTGCCTGACGGAAGACCAATTTACGGCGGAACTTATTTTCCCAAAGCACAGTGGATACAGGTGCTGACTTCGATTGCAGATTTTTACCGGAACGACAGAAATAAATGTCACGAATACGCCGGGGAGCTCACTGCAGCTGTCCAGAAACCTGAACTTTTCCCCGGAAATAAAAGAAACGATTTTTCCCGGTCGTCGGTTGAAACGGCCTACCTGAACTGGAAACCTGGATTTGATCTGAAGGAAGGCGGTCCGAACCGGGTTCCCAAATTTCCATTGCCGAATAATTTCGAATTCCTGCTGCAGTACGCCTGGCATGAAGACCATCGTGAATGCGCAGGGTATGTGGAGCTAACCCTTGATAAGATGGCTTATGGTGGAATTTATGACCAGTTGGGCGGCGGATTCGCAAGATATGCAACGGATGCTTATTGGAAAGTTCCCCATTTTGAAAAGATGCTTTACGACAATGCCCAGCTGGTAAGCCTTTATGCAAACGCATGGAAGGTATTTAAAAAGCCATTGTATCAGGACGTTGTATATGAAACGCTTTCCTTTATTGATCGTGAAATGACTGATGCAACGGGCGGTTTTTATTCAGCCATTGATGCAGACAGTGAAGGGGTGGAAGGGAAATACTATATATGGAAAAAGGAAGAGCTCAGCAGTTTACTGAACGATCAGGCAGCCCTGTTTTCCGACTATTACAATATCAGCCAAAAAGGTTTGTGGGAGCATGATCAGTATATTTTGCTCCGGGATGAATCTGATGAATCATTTGCGCTCAGAAACGGAATTTCAGTTGATGAACTGAAGGGGTTGATTCAGCATTGCAGGAAGTTGTTGCTTGCTGAAAGGGAAAAGAGGATCCGGCCCGGGCTGGATGATAAAATGCTTGTTTCATGGAATGCGCTTATGCTTAAAGGTTACCTTGATGCTTACCGGGCGTTTAACGAACCGCGTTTCCTGGAAGCAGCTGAAAAGAATATGAATTTTATGATCAGTCATTGTACAAAAAATGACGGAGGATTGTATCATGCATATAAAAACGGAAACGCAAAGATCAATGGCTACCTGGAAGATTATGCGGCTTTTATCGATGCACTAATTGCTTTTTACGAAGTTACTTTCCGTGAAGAATATCTTACCAGGGCAGGACAGCTGGCAGATTATTGTTTCAGACATTTTTATGACGAAGCAGCAGGCATGTTTTACTTTACCTCAGATGACGATGATCCGCTGATTGCGAGGAAAATGGAAACAACAGATAACGTAATCCCTGCTTCCAATTCCATGCTGGCTAAAGTGTTGTTTATGCTTGGCTCCTATTTCCCGGAAAGTAATTTCAGGAAAACCGCATCAGCCATGCTTGCGCAGATGATTGAACCGTTCGAGCGGTATCCTTCCTCATATGCCAACTGGGGCATCCTATTGCTCGGATTCGTATATCCCTGGTATGAAGTGGCTGTGACCGGTGAAAATAGCTTGTCTGTGGCAGGTGCGCTCAGCAGGGAATATATTCCTTCAGGAGTTATTGCCTCAGGAACGGGCCAGAGCACGATCCCGTTGCTGATGAACCGCTTTACAGCGAATAAAACACTGATCTGGGTTTGTAGTGACCAGCAATGCAAACTGCCGGTGGAACAGGTGGAGGATTGTCTGAGGCTGATTGAAAAAAAATAACGGCTTACCGTAAAATTTCATGTACCTGGGGAACTTTATTCAGCCAGCTTAAGTGGCAAAACCGCCACATTAAATTTTAACAATCGGTTGTTAAAAAAATAATCGGTTTTGTTGATAAGATTTTTACCTGCCGTGATTTCTAAGATTCTTTTGTCATCGGATTTCCGGACATTTCCCACCTGAAATTTGCTTCGGGGATATTTCGTCAGGTTTTAGTTTAAGTTTACCCTATAATTTAATTTGTCTGCACATATCATTTTTCAAAATGTTACGGGATGGAATGGTTTATCGCCTGAAACAATGCATCTTCCAAAACCTGACCTGCATTGAATTTTATTAACATGTTTTCCTCCGGAAGGATTATCCTGAAAACAGCACCTGATTTAGGCCCTGATAAATATTTGCTTTTTGTTTTTTTTTCTATTTTTGTTTCAAACCATAGCGTGAAAATCTGTTGAAACTAACCTGGAATTATGATGAGAGCTGATGAATGAAGTGATGAAAATCAGCTTTTTGCATTGCTTGGGTGGAACTGCCCCCGCTCCACAAGTCAAGTATTGATTGTTTTTGTAGCATGATGAATCAGGTATAATTGGTTCGGAATATTTTTGTTTTGAGTAAAATTAGCTGCTAAAAGAGCCTGAATTAGTAAACATTGAATGTTGTTTTGCGTATACCGATTTTTTATGGATTTAATGACTGAAAATAGATTTGAAAACACCCTTTAAACCAGTCGATTTTGATCCTTTTGCCGAAAGTAAAAGGCCTAAACTGGTACCAACGACTGAGTCCCAGCGTGAAATTTGGACCTCTGTTAAGCTGGGTGGGGATTCGGCCAATTGCGCATACAACGAGTCGGTTTCGCTCCGGCTGCTGGGGCACCTGGATTATATAGCCCTGATAGGTGCTGTAAACAGCGTTGTGTCCCGGCATGATGCCCTCCGGTCCACATTTTCCACCGACGGAACAAGCATGATGATCAGCAACTCGCTGGTACTGGAGCTTCCCGTTTTTGATCTTACCACGTCGAATGACAAACCGGCGGAACAGGATGGATGGATAAAACGGGAGGCTGAAACACCCTTTTCTCTTGAAAATGGACCGCTGTTTCGTGTCAATGTCCTGAAGATGGGGCAGACCGATCACATTCTTGTCTTAACCGCACACCACATCATCTGCGACGGATGGTCCATCAGCATTGTCATGCAGGATATTGCCGGCTTTTATAATGCAGGAATTACCGGTGGCAGCTATGAAAAAGAACCTGCCGTGCAGTTCAGCGAATATGCCATGCAGCAACAGCAGGACGATCCGGGCGGAAGCAGGGAAATGGCTGAAAAATACTGGCTTAACCAGTATGAGGGGGTTACGGAAACTATTGAGCTACCGATCGATAAAGCCCGGCCGGCATTCCGGACTTTCAATGCCAGGAGAATTGATGTTGAATTCAGCAAGGCTGGTATTGATAAGTTAAAGCAGATTGGCGCCAAATCCGGTTGCAGCCTGGTGAATACGCTCACTGTTGCATTTGAGGTCTTCCTTTACAGGATTACCGGAAATGAGACCATTGTGCTGGGCATCCCCGCCGCAGGTCAGTCGGTAACCGGTCAGTTTGACCTGGTGGGACATTGTGTGAACCTGCTGCCGCTGAAAAGCCGCATGGTGGATGGCACATTTTTTTTAGATCATCTTCAAAAAAGGAAAAAAGAAATTCTGGATGCCTTCGACCACCAGCAGTACACGTTCGGCAGCCTCGTTAAAATGCTTAATCTTCCCCGCGATCCGGGGAGGATTCCTTTAGTGCCCGTCATTTTTAACGTGGATACCGGTGTCTTCGATGGCGTCAGGTTTGAAGGATTGGAGCTTACGTTTTACTCCAATCCAAGAAGCTTCGAGAATTTCGAAATCTTTGTTAATGCTGCCAACTACAACGGCCGCTTTATCATGGAATGTACCTTTAATACAGACCTATTTGATGAAGACATCATGCAGCAGCGAATGAAAGAATTTGGGGAATTGATTCATGGCATCGTTCGGGAACCCGCAACGGCCATTGATAAGTTGCCCGTACTTTCACAGCATGAGATCGAAGTATCGCTGGTCAGTCTTAATCAGACAAAAAAAGAGTATCCCCACAAAATCGGAATCCATGGCCTGTTTGAAGAACAGGTGAAGCTTCATCCAAATGAAACAGCACTGGTTTCGGGGAATAAATCGCTCTCTTACAGGGAACTGAACAACAGGGCCAATATCCTGGCAAATCACCTCACTGGTCTTGGCATCGGTGATCAATCATTCGTTGCCTTATGCATCGACAGAACTGCCGACATGGTAACGGCATTGCTGGCCATTATGAAATCCGGAGCGGCTTATCTGCCTGTTGATCCCACATTTCCGAAAGACCGCATTCAGCTCATGCTGGATGATGCCGGGGCTGATATGCTGCTTTCAGAAAAAAAACATATCGATGCGCTTGGTTTGCAGGCAGCAAAGACATTTCTGCTGGATGAAGGCTGGGAAGAAAAAACAAAAAAGAATATTGCTGATCCGGGTATTGAACTGAACGAAAATCACCGCATGTATGTGATTTATACTTCCGGTTCTACAGGAAAACCAAAAGGTGTTCAGGTGTCACACGATTCAGTTGTGAACCTGCTGGTAGACATGCAACGAAGGCTGCGCGTGTCGGGAAAGGATAACCTGCTTGCTGTAACAACCATTTCATTTGACATTGCCGGTCTGGAGCTTTACCTCCCGCTGATTTCAGGAGTTCAGCTTACGCTGGCTACAAAAGAAGAGGTGGTTGATGCAGGAAAGCTGATCGAAAAAATTGAAAAACAGAAATGCACGATTTTACAGGCAACTCCTGTTACATGGCGCATGCTGACTGAAGCGGGGTGGAAAGGAAATAATGAAATGAAGGTGCTGTGCGGTGGTGAGGCGCTGCCTGTTGATCTGGCAGAGCGGTTATTACCATTGTGCGGCGAGCTGTGGAATGTTTACGGACCTACTGAAACCACCATCTGGAGCACGGCCTACCAGGTCCCGCGCAGGGAAAGCATCCGCTCACATTATTCAGCCATCGGTAAACCTGTTGCCAACACGAAGATCTATGTGCTTGATAAAAATATGATTCCTGTTCCGCAGGGAATAGCGGGTGAACTATACATCGGTGGCGATGGCGTGAGTCTTGGTTACCTGAACCGTCCTGAACTGAACGACGAAAAGTTTGTGGCTGATCCCTTTGATCAGGGTAAAAATAAAAAAATATACAGGACCGGCGACCTTGTCCGGTACAGGAAAGACGGGAACCTGGAATTTATCAGCCGGATTGACAACCAGGTAAAAGTTCGCGGATATCGAATTGAGCTTGGTGAAATTGAAGCGGTAATTGCAACGCATCCTTCTGTGAAGACAAACGTGGTCATCACACGGAAAGATAAAAGCGGCGAGAACCGGTTGATTGGTTATTATATTCCGGTGAACGATCAGTCTTTTTCTGTGGAGAAGATCCGGTTACACCTGCAAGAAAAATTACCCGATTACATGGTGCCGTCGGCATTTGTGGAGGTCAGGGAATTCCCGCTGACACCCAATGGGAAAATAGATCGCAAAGCCTTGCCTGAACCTGAAATTCAGTCAGCCCAGTCTGATGTTTTCATCGGTGCGCGTACCCCCAATGAAAACCTGCTTTCCAGCATCTGGTGTGAAATACTCGGTTTGTCAAAGGTCAGCGTACAGGATGATTTTTTCAAGCTGGGAGGCCATTCACTCCTTGCTGTCAGGCTGATGATGGACATTGAAAAGCACAGGGGCGTCAAACTTCCGCTTGCCATCCTGTTCACCAATGCTACCATCGAAAAGCTTGCCCGCGTTATGGATACGGAAGTAGGCAACCAGGTGTGGCATTCCATTGTTCCTATTAAAACAAATGGTCACCGGCCACCGCTTTATTTTGCGCATGGCGTGAGTGGAAACGTATTTAAATATCATGCATTATCCGGATTGCTTCCTTATGATCAGCCCTGCTATGGTTTGCAGGCTTTCGGACTGAATGGAAAAGACGAGCCATTTGACAACATTGAGGAAATGGCCGCTTATCATATAAAGGAAATATTGAATTTTCAGCCTGAAGGAACGACTTTCTCCCTTGCAGGTGGTTCATTCGGAGGCTACCTTGCTTATGAAATGGCAAGGCAGCTCGTTCAGATGGGACGTAAAGTTGACCTGGTTGCCCTGATCGATATTGATGCAGCCACCTCTGTGGAGTTCATGCCTTTCTTCCAGAAACATTTTACCAATTTAAAGATTTTTGTAAAACGGCTGATCAACAGGGCCGTTCATATTATCAAAGCTGATAAGCATGAAAGGGAAAAATACCTTTCTCATAAGCTCAAATCGTTCAAGACCAAGAAAGAGCTGGACCTCTGGTTAAACAAGGAAGAAGTGGAAAAGAATATGGGTGCGGATCAGGCTTCGTATTTCAATAAGATTGAAGATGCATGCTATAAGGCGCTGGTCAACTATAAGATAAAGCCGTATACGGGTAAGGTTATACTGTTCCGCGCCAAGTCAGGCTATTTTTCAGTGAAGTATGATTTTGACCTTGGCTGGAACTATTATGCCAAAGGCGGTGTTGACATATTTGAAGTGCCGGGCGATCATAACTCCATTTTTAATAAGGGAAATGTGGAAGAAATGGCCCGTATTTTCAGCGATTGCCTGGACAAGGCCCAGTCGAAATAAATAAATGGAAGCTGCAGCCACAGGAACAGTTTGCAGGGACCTGGATCCCGTAACCTGGGAACTTCTGCCGTCGCATTTTGCACCCGGTGCAAATGGAGCCATCATTTTAATTGCCGATGTGGATGACTTTTCCGAAGAGCACTTTGAACAGTTTGTTTCACAGCTGACTGAAGCTGAATCTGAACGCGCAGCATCTTATCTGTCGTGGCTTCACAGAAAGCAGTACATCCTGAGCCATTTCCTCCTCCGGAAAGTCATTGGTCAGATCCTTGGAAAAAATCCCCTGGATATCCTGTTCATTGAAGCAGAAAAAAAGAAGCCCGCTTTAGCCGGAGCAAATCAATCGCTTTCATTCAACCTTTCACATGCAGGAGGTAAAATCCTCATCGGATTGAACTTTGATGGCGAAATAGGTGTGGATATTGAGAAGGAAGATCCGGGTTTCGATTATACAGCATTTGCAAAAGAACATTTTTCTGACGGGGAAAAAAGAATGCTTGACCAGGCAGGAAATGACAAAGCTGTAAAGATTTTTTTTAAGATATGGACCCGAAAGGAAGCATGGCTGAAGCTTACCGGTGAAGGACTGCGTGATGACCTGTTCGCTGTGGATGTGAGCGACGATAAAACAGGAGCTGAAGAAAACACGCTGATTTGTTCCCTGGAACTGGAGGATTACGCAATCAGCATCGCCACCACAGGCAACCCTGCACTCCGCTTTTATAAAATAACAGAAGCCTAACGGTCAGCCTATTTGCTTTTCTTCATCGTAAATGAAAATGTAGTGCCGTAACCGGGCTCGCTTACCACATTTATTTTCTGAAGATGCGCCTCAATAATATGCTTTACAATGGCCAGCCCCAGGCCGGTGCCGCCCTGATGCCGCGAGCGGCTTTTGTCGACACGGTAAAAACGTTCGAAAAGCCTCGGAAGGTGGTGCTTTTCAACGCCGATCCCGTTGTCTTCCACTTCAACCGTAATGTTGTCTTCATAATCATAAAAACGAACTTCAGTGAAACCATTCGTCCTGCCGTATTTAATGGAATTCACAACCAGGTTTACCAGCACCTGCCTGATCCTGTCCTTGTCGGCATAGATGTAAAACGGTTTGTCTGTCGATTCTTTGATGTACAGCTGGATCTGTTTTTCCCTTGCCATAAGCTCGCTTGATTCAAGCACTTCACGCGTGAGTTCGTTAATATCAAATGTACGCGGCTCGAGGATCAGGTTGCCCGATTCAATTTTGGAAATGGATTCCAGGTCATCTACAATGGAAATAAGCCTGTCGAGACTCCTTGCGGCTTTATTAAGATAAAGCATGTTGATGTCGTGGTCCTCAATGCCACCGTCAATAAGGGTATGAATATAACCCTGCACATTAAAAATGGGCGTTTTTAATTCATGTGATACGTTGCCAAGGAATTCCTTCCTGTACAGTTCCATCTGCTTGAGCTGATCGATTTCCTCTTTTTGTTCCTTTGCATTTTCAACCAGGATCCTGTTTATTTCATCTACATAGTCGGTGGCCTGTACCCCTGTATGACTGTCATTTCCGTGCTTCTGAAGCTGCAGTACATTTTTATAGATCTGTTTGATCTTATTATAATATTCATTCTGAAAAAAAAGATTGACTACCAGCCAGGTCACCAGGAACATCAGGGGTATAATGAACATCAGCAATGGATAAGAAACGCCGGAGTTTAATAACCTGGAAGCAAGCACAATGAAAAGCACGCAGGCAAGCGTTGTAATGACCGCAATTTTAAATGCAAAAGTGCCTGGATTCGATTTTTTCAATGCTGATTCAGCTTTCATAAGCAAAATAGGATGTAAAGGTCGTGCTTTTATAAGTCAAACTTATAGCCGATTCCCTTAATGGTTTTAATGGCATCATCACCCAGCTTTTCCCTGATCTTCCTGATATGGACGTCTATCGTCCGGTCACCAACAATAATATCATCACCCCAGACCCGGCTCAGGATATCTTCTCTTGTAAAAACCTTACCAGGCTTGGAGGTAAGCAATGAAAGCAGCTCAAATTCTTTCCTTGGGAGGTTGATGGGTTGCTTGTCCTTATATACCATATACTTTTCACGGTCTATTTCAATATCACCCAGCACCAGGTGCGTATCGGCCTTTGCCGGTACATTCCTTCTTAATAAAGCCTTGATCCTGCTTAACAATACGCGCGGCTTGATCGGTTTGCTGATGTAATCATCGGCACCTGCATCGAACCCGGCAATCTGTGAATAATCTTCATTCCTGGCGGTGAGAAAAGTAATGATGGTATTCCTGAATTCAGGCATCTCACGCAATTGCCTGCAGGCCTCAATGCCATCCATCACCGGCATCATGATATCAAGGATGATCAGCTGAGGTTTTTCTTTTTTAGCCGTTTCAATGGCCTCTCTTCCGTTTTGACCCGTGTAGACATCATAACCCTCCTTCTTCAGGTTATAGGCCATAAATTCGAGGATATCAGGCTCATCATCTACAAGCAGGATTTTGGCGGCGTGGTTATTCATATGAAAATTTTTCGTGTCAAAAGTACTTTCGGTCAATTATTAAAACGTTACGGACAGTTTAACTCAATGTTAAGGATATTTTGTCATTTCAGTGAATCCCGTCATTTCAGGGCGATTGTAAAATTAAGAAATTTGTTTCCTGCACTTAACAATTCCTTAACATTGAATTAAAGATGCAGTAATTCTTTTATGGTTGTTTTGCAGGCGAAAAACTACGCATCACCATTTAAAATAAACCAAAAAATGAAAAATATAATTTTATCCCTGGCAATATTAACCTTTTCGGTTGCAGCCTATTCCCAGAAGATCGTCATCAAAGGCAGCGATACCGTGCTTCCTCTTTCACAAAAAGAAGCTGAAACCTATATGAAGGCTAACACCACGGCCAGCATTACCGTAATTGGCGGTGGCAGCGGCGTTGGAATTGCCGCACTCATCGATGGCACAACCGATATTGCCATGTCATCCCGCCCTTTGAAAATGGATGAAAAGCTGAAGATCCAGGAATCAGGTAAGGCATATAAAGAGGTTAAAATTGCCGATGATGCCCTTGCTGTTATTGTTAACCCTGCCAATCCCGTTAAAAAACTCACCAGGGAACAGCTGGAAGAAATCTATACCGGTAAAATCACAAACTGGAAACAGGTAGGGGGAGATGACATGAAAATTGTGGTGTATTCACGTGAATCGTCATCCGGGACGTATGAATTTTTTAAAGAACATGTGATGAACAAAAAGAATTACGCCAGCTCCTGCCTCAACATGCCTGCAACCGGTGCAATTATTCAGTCGGTAAGCCAGACAAAAGGCGCAATAGGATATGTGGGACTTGCTTACCTGGATAAAGCGGTGGCCGACGTAGCCGTGTCGTATGATAAAGGTAAAACATATGTGATGGCTACCTATGAAAATGCCAAAAATAAAACGTACCCCATCGTAAGACCTTTATACTATTACTATAATCCGAAGATAGAAAAACAGATTAAGCCTTTCCTCGATTACGTGCTTTCCGCAGCAGGTCAGAAAGTGGTGAAAGATGTCGGTTATATTGATATCGGTAAATAAGCTTTTATTTCTTTGCAGTAAATGTGCAGTTCCTGTATTTGTCTTCCCACCATTAGAAATCAGCTGTGAAATTTTCTGCAAAAAAGTTTTTTGAAAAAATAATTGAAGGTATATTGTTTTTAAGCAGCACGGTTACAACACTGACCGTGCTGCTTATTATAGTTTTCCTTTTCAGGGAAGGGTTGGTGCTTTTCAGCCAGCGGCCCATTGAAAAAAATGATGTGATCGCAGTACATAACGACAACAGGCTTACCCACATCAGCGCAAAGCAGATCAAGGATATTTTTGATCAGAAAATTACCCACTGGAACGAGATCGGAGGATCAAACGATTCCATTCTTCTTTTCTCCACCAGTTATATCACCGACTATTTATCAGAAGACGAGCTTGGCGAAAATTTTTCAAACCTTCCGGCTAAAGTTGATTCGTTGTTGCGTGTCAGTCCTGGAATGATAGCAGTCGTTAACAGGAAACATCTTCCTGCTGAGTTTCATGGTAAGGAACTGCAGATTGATAAAATAACTGTCTGGAATTTTTTAGCCGGCCGGGAATGGTTCCCAACTGCACAACCCGCCGTTCAGCTGGGTGTGTTACCGCTTATCCTCGGAACGCTTATGGTCAGCATCCTTGCAATCCTGATTGCACTTCCCGTAGGACTTGCCACCGCTATTTATATGGCTGAAGTGGCCGATTCCAGGATCAGGAATATTCTGAAACCCGTCATTGAGTTACTGGCAGGAATACCATCTGTAGTATATGGTTTTTTCGGGCTGGTGATTATCGTGCCCTTCATCAGGAATTTGTTTGACCTTCCAGTGGGAGAAACAGCGCTTGCAGGAAGCATTGTACTTGGAATTATGGCGCTTCCGACCATTATCACCATCTCAGAAGATGCCATCAGGAATACACCGCGTGCAGTAAAGGAAGCCAGCCTTGCACTGGGAGCAAACCACTGGCAGACTATTGTCAGGGTTATCATCCCATATTCTATTTCCGGTATCACCGCCGGAGCAATCCTGGGAATCGGCCGGGCCATAGGCGAAACAATGGCTGTGCTGATGGTAACAGGAAATGCAGCAGTGATGCCGCACAGCATCCTTCAGCCTGTTCGTACCATTCCGGCAACAGTTGCTGCAGAGCTGGGCGAAGCTTCCCAGGGCGGAGTGCATTACCAGGCGTTGTTTGCACTGGGAATTATTTTATTTTTGATTACGCTTTTAATCAATTTTGTTGTTGAATATATCTCATCACACCGCAAATTCAGATAAATGTCGAAGCACCTGAGCGAGAAAATAGCATTCTGGACCTTCCGCCTGTTGAGCGCAGCGGTAGTGGTGATGCTGTTTTTTATCCTGGGATTTATTTTTGTCCGCGGCATGCATGTGATCAGCTGGGACTTTATTTCGAAAATGCCTGAGGACGGTATGACCAAAGGCGGTATATTTCCCGCCATCATCGGCACCCTTTACCTCATTGCAGGAAGCATCCTTTTTGCTTTTCCCGTTGGTGTGCTTTCCGGAATTTATATCAATGAATATAACAGCGATGGCCCCATCAAAAGATTTATCAAGCTTATGACGAATAACCTGGCCGGGGTTCCTTCCATTGTATTTGGGTTGTTTGGTATGTCACTCTTTGTGAATAAGCTTGGTTTTGGCGATTCTATTATTGCCGGATCCCTTACCCTGGGATTACTGGTGTTGCCTGTTGTGATCAGGACCACTGAAGAAGCACTGCTTGCTGTTGATGATACCTTTCGCCATGCCAGCCTGGCGCTTGGAGCAACAAAGCTGATCACGATTCGAAAAGTGGTTTTACCCATTGCCTTTCCGAATATTATTACCGGTCTGATCCTTTCTGTTGGAAGGGTTGCAGGTGAAACCGCTCCAATCCTGTTTACCGTAGCTGCTTACTTTCTTCCCAAGCTTCCTTCAGGCATTCATGACCAGGTCATGGCGCTTCCGTATCACCTGTATGTAATTTCCACCAGCGGAACACAAGTTGAAGAATCCAGGGCCATGGCCTATGGCACCGCACTGGTCCTGGTTTTAATAGTGCTTATCCTCAATGTGCTTGCCAACATGGTGCGGAAATATCTTGGCAAAAAAGTAAAAATGAATTGAGTAACTTAAGTATTGAAGGATCCGTGATTTTAACGGATTCAGATAGGAAAATAATGAATTCTGTCAAAGGCAAAACAGTACCCGTAAACGATAACAGCACAATTAATCCTGTAGCAGTCATGCATAAAATTGAATCAAAGGAGCTTCACTTGTACTATGGTGATTTTCATGCCCTGAAAGGAATCAATATGCAGATTGAAAAGAATACGGTTACGGCCCTCATCGGCCCTTCAGGCTGCGGTAAATCCACGTACCTGCGCACCTTTAACAGGATGAATGACCTGATTGAAAATGTGAAGATCAGGGGGCTGGTTACCATCGACGGGAAGAATATCTATTCCAAAGAGATCAACATAGATGAGCTCCGGAAAAGGGTTGGTATGGTTTTTCAAAAACCAAACCCCTTTCCAAAATCTATTTTTGAAAATGTAGCCTTTGGCCTCCGGGTAAACGGGATCTCTCATAAAAAATTTATTGAAGAACGGGTCGAAAGGTCCCTGAAGCAGGCAGCATTGTGGGAGGAGGTTAAGGACAAGCTCAAAAAATCGGCGTTTGAATTGTCAGGTGGGCAGCAGCAGCGGCTTTGTATAGCCAGGGCGCTTGCCATCGAACCTTCTGTGGTGCTGATGGACGAGCCTGCATCAGCTCTTGATCCCATTTCAACCACTAAAATTGAAGAGCTGATCTATGATCTGAAAAAGGAATATACCATCATGATCGTAACCCATAACATGCAGCAGGCCGGGAGGGTGAGTGATAAGACTGCATTTTTTTACCTTGGCGAGCTGGTGGAATTTGATTCGACAAAAAAAATATTTACCAACCCCAGCGATATACGTACGCAGAATTACATTACGGGTCGTTTTGGATAACCGTATAAAGAGATATGATTTTAATACAGGGAAGTAATGACGCATTTAGATGTTGAATTAAAGAGTCTGAAGACTGACATGATGGAAATGTTCATCATGGTGAACTCACAGCTGGCGAAAAGCCGGGAAGCCCTTATCAGGCTCGATAAGGACCTGGCAAGAGAAATCATGGTGAATGAAAAACGCGTCAATTCATTTGAACTGAAGCTTGACAGGGACTGTGAAAATATCATTGCCTTGTTTAATCCTGTAGCTGTTGACCTCAGGTTTGTGCTTGCTTCGCTGAAGATTAATTCCAACCTGGAAAGGGTAGGGGACATCGCAGACGGAATTGCACGGTTCATCATAAATATCAAGCTGGAGCCCGAACTGGACCTGCTTGAGAAAATCAGGCTCCTGGAAATGTTCGATACGGCCATGGGCATGCTCAATGATGTGGCCATTGCTTTTGAAAACGAAGACACCAGGCTTGCACGGAGCATTTTCAAAAATGATGAAGTGCTTGATGAGATCAATGAAAATGCCAACCAGGCCATTGCAGCTTATATCCGTGAAAATACGGACCGGATTAATCAGAGCCTTTACCTGCTGAGCATCATCAGGAAGCTTGAAAGGGTAGGTGACCAGTCAAAGAACATTGCTGAAGAGATTATTTTTTATGTGGAGGCAAAAGTGCTGAAGCATAAAACGGAGAAGCCAGGCTGATCTTTTTTCTTCTTTTATTCATCATCCTGCAGTTTCAAATAATTATTTATCTTTTCTCCGGAAATTCTGCAGTAATTATTTCTTAACATCCGGTTAATTCAGAAAACACTGACTGCTAATTGATTTATAGTATTAATTATCTTGCTTAACAGTTTATTAATATAAAAGTAAAGTTAGTTTAATCAATAAAACCGGCTGAAATTTCATTTTTGCTACTGAAATACAAACACAAACAACTATGAAACAAACTATCAAAATCCTGCTGGCATTCATGTTAATGTTACCCGGGCCTGTTTCCTTTGCCCAGGAGCAGGCGGCAGATACAACTTATCAGGCCATAGCAGCCATGCAGGGTGTCATGAACGCTTTGAGTAAAATAAAAATAACCGGTTACATCCAGGGACAATTCCAGGTCGCCGATTCTGTCGGAATAAAATCTTTCGCAGGCGGAGATTTTCCCAGCGCATCCGACAAACGATTTTCAATCCGAAGGGGCAGGGTAAAATTCACCTATGATAATACCATTACACAATTTGTTTTACAGATTGATGCAACTGAAAGAGGAGTGGTGATCAAAGATGCCTATGCAAAAATAACCGAACCCTTCCTTCAGACTTTCGGGTTGACATTTGGAATTATGGACAGGCCCTTCGGATATGAAATCAGCTATTCCTCCTCTTTGCGTGAGTCTCCCGAGCGCGGACGGATGTCGCAAATAATCTTTCCCGGAGAGCGGGATCTTGGTGCCAAGCTGAGCATTGAACCGCCTAAAACATCTTCCCTGAACTTCTTTAAAATTGAAGGCGGACTTTACAACGGAACAGGAAGTGTTACTCCCGATTTTGACAAGACGAAAGATTTTATTGGTCATCTTATACTCCGTAAATCACTGATTGATGAAAAGCTGAAGCTGAGCGGAGGATTATCGTATTATGACGGTGGCTGGAGACTTGATACAGCAGCACTATATGATAAAATGGGAACTGATGCATCAGGGAAAAAGGCTTTTATTAAGAGTACGGAAACAAATACCAAAGGCATGGTGCTCGACAGAAATTACATGGGATTCGATGTCCAGATAAGCTTTGAAACACCGGTAATTGGTATGACCACGGCCAGGTTTGAGTATATATCTGGTCAACAGCCTGGCACAAAATCATCAACGGTAAGCCCGCCTGCATTACCACTCGCTTCTTCGGGAGCCCAGGCCGATGCATACATCAGGCAATTCAACGGACTGTATTTCTATTTCCTTCAGAATGTGGGAAAGCTCCCGTTGCAGCTTATTTTAAAATATGATATCTATGATCCAAATACAGAAGTCAATGGTGATGAGATTACTTCAAACCTCACCCAGGCTGACATTAAATATACAACAACCGGTTTGGGCCTGGCGTACAGGTATGATCAGAATGTTAAATTCACGGCTTATTACGATATGGTCACAAACGAAAACACACAACTTTCAGGATATACGAAAGATTTAAAGGACAACGTATTCACACTTCGTATGCAATACAAGTTCTGATCTGTTACGAGATGGGTTTTCTCGGGGCTGCCTTCGCGGGTGGCCTTTTTTTATTTAGCGGAGGTAGAATCCTTATTGGTTAAAAGCAAAAAAGCACCTGTTTCAGGTGCCTTTAAGAATCAAAAAAAATAGCTCAGCGTTATTTGATGGTTTTACTGTTGTCGCTTTCCTGGATTGACTGGTTTTTGTACCGCATGGCTATGATAGGCATCTGATCGGGTTTGATCACCGCCGGTGTTGTTAACCGGTAATAAAGCACACCCTCCACCGGGTTCCGGTCTGTAAGTTCATATACAACAGGATTGTTGGAAGTCCCTACTGCATTTAACCGGCCGATTTCTTTAAATGTTTTGGCATCCGTTGCACGTTCAATTACGAAAGGCTGATCGGTATTTTCAAATCCGGTTATCCAGGTAACTTTAACGTTTTCATTGTCCATTTCAGCCGAAAAGCTGAGGATCTGGAAGCTCACCTGGCTTGCCTTGGTGGTCGTCCGGATCACAAAATTATCCATGATGGCTTTGTCGTTTCCATTTCCGTTTATCCCATACCCGATAATAATCGGATCAGTCTTGTTCCAGAAAAGCTTGAAATTTTTTTCACCTTCATTCGACCAGATTGCAACATCATTTACAAACAACTCTCCTCTTCCTTTCCCCGGATCATATATGAAACGGTAATTGCGATAAATGTCATCTTCAGGGATGATATACGAGGTCGTTTGATCAACCGTTAACATGGTACCGTTTCCATCTGAGGTTTTATAGGTAACCATCAACCTGCCTTTTTTCATTCCGAAATTAAAAGTACTGCCTCGTGTAAAGAAATTTCCGCTCTCTTCATTTCTTCTGTAATCCAGGCTGATATCAATGCCATCGGGGTTGAGAACAGGTTCAGGAGCAATCACGAGGTTAATATCTTTTTTTGAAGTTCCCGGGCTCAGTCCCTTGCTTTCATCTTTCCCACCCTGCGCGATATGTGCCGATGGGTTACAACCCGTAGCAGGTGTTCCCCATGCAGTTTTGGTAACAGGATAAGATTCCCAGTCAAAATAAACCAGCACCTCCCCGTTGTTAAGTTTGTCTTTGATCAGCTGCGCCGCAGTCAGTGTGGTAACATGCGACTGATTCAACATGACAATGAACAGGATGATAAGTCCTGCCATCGAAACACCAGCAACCGCCAATATTCCCTTGTTGAGAATCTTGAGCTTTTGATTTGGTTTGAGTTGAAAATTGCGCATGACTGTAAAATTACTTCAAAATGATACCAGCTATTTAATGAAAATGATTATTTTGTTACAAATTCTTAATTACTTGTTTGCTCAGGTTGATTCGTGCCCCACGGATCCTCAGAATATAACTGCCGGAAGGGATCCGGGCTTTTTCAGCAAATTCAAACCGGTTGTTTCCCGCCTTCACCCTTTGTTCTTCCGAAACAACCACCTGGCCGCTTAAGCTCACCAGTTCTATCATCACAGTACCGTCTTCCGCAACAAAGTAATCTGCTGTAAACCGGTCCCTGAACGGGTTTGGGTAGACCTGTGAGAATTCTGCCTGCTGCCCTGGCTGGGATCCGGCTCCTGAAAAAAGCACATAAGCTGATTTTGAATAGGTGATATTTCCTCCGGAATCTGACATCTTTAACCTGTAATAGGACGAACCCGGTATCAGCCTGATCCAGGCTGAGTAATAATTATTTACTCTTTGTATGGCATCCTTGTCTGCCTGATCATCAGTGATGAAATTTTTTCCGTCAGATGATCTTTCTATCGCTACCGGTGTTTTTCCTGGCTGGTCCGGAACGCGCCAGGTAATATTTATTTCTGCCTGGTATCCCAATGCATCAACAGCATACCATTTTTCAATGCTCTGCTTATCGGCCGCCGATGCTTCCCCCGTTGATATGCTTATATCGGCAGCTTGACCAGAGATGGATTTGAATGTAACAGGCAGGTAGTCCGAATGAAGGATTCCGAAAGGAAAAACATGATCTTCCGCTGTAATATGTTTCCATTTCAATTTGCTTTCACCAGGCATGGTTTCCTTGCCATAGCGGATGTAACCATCAGTCCTGGATATGGCATTCGCACCTCCTGATTCAATGGTGATTGCTTTCCTGTCAAGATCCAGCACGCCTAAATCAAGCATGAGTTCCGTCCTTACATATACGGATGACGTTGCAGGTTTTGCATTTGCCTGACTGTTGTTCATGTTGATTTTTAAAATGCCGTATTTGTGATTATTCGTTGTGGCAATTCCTTTTCCGGTACCTGTTATAACCTGGTTGTCTTTTCCTGCATATTCAACGATGCTGTTCAGGTCCAGAAAGTAATTCATTGCTCCGTCAGCTTTAATAGTAGCGTAGGAGGTGCCGTCGTATAGGCCCTGCGGTCGTTCCAGCTGTAAATCGCCTCCCTTTTCAATACGGATGCCCGAACAGCTGGAAAGCATGTTTGAATAAATCTGGCCCGTATGCATGGCAAGCGTGCCCCCTGTCTGCACACGGAAATAATCAGTGCCTGCTTGCGCATGGGACGACACCTGTAAATCTCCTGAAATCACCTCCAGCGTGCAGCCTTCCGTAACGGATTGCCTGACCTGCTGAATATGATGATGGTCATTACCAAAATAGGATATCGTTCCGGCCCTGCTGTAGGAAAGCTGTCCGAAACTATTTCCTGTACCAGCCAGCGCATGCGTAATCATTCCTCCCGAGAACTGCACTGCCTGACCGTTAAGTTGAAGAATATGGGTGGAAGACTGTGGTGAAGTGTTGTCATCAAAGTTGAGTGTTCCTCCCGATTGTATGAATGCCCCTGCGACGGTCACCTTAATAACATCAGTAGTATACGAACCGGTATTGGAATGAAGGAAAAAACTGCCGCCGTCAAGCCTGAAATTACCTTTTACTTCCACCTGTTGTATGCCAGCATCACCTTTGGCCATTAAATTTCCGCCTGTAATGGACAAATCACCCTGTATGATGGTTGTCCCGTTCCCGCCGATCCTGGAGAAATAAAGCGTCCCATCCTGCAAAAGCACATTTCGGTTAAAGTTCAGGTTAAACGGATGAGCGGCTGCATCCACACCGTAGCCAAAGCTGCTGAAGCAACCGTTAAAGATTGCGTTCCCGTTGATTATAATTTGTTCGTTTCCGGAAGCCACCTGTGAAAAAAATTCAGCTGATGTATTTCCGGAAACAGTTAAATCTCCGCCAATAAAAAACAGGAGTCCGGATGTATTGAGAACACCGGAGAGCTGTGAAAGACCTGTGGCCCTGAACTTATCTGTTGCATGCGTATAGCTGATATTCAGATTTCCGTTAATGATCAGCCTGTTTTCTTTCCCGCCCGGATGACAGGCATATTGTCCCATGAAGATGCCTCCCGTGAGCGTGACATTATTAAAGTTGAGATCAGTAATGCCTGCGTTGAAAGTGGCCAGGTTATAGATTCCCCTGAAGTCTCCGGAGGCCTGGTTGAATTCTCCATGTACTTTTAAAGTTGCATTTCCATTGCCACCTGAAATAATACCGTCGTTGTAAATCAAAAAGAGCGAGCCTGCTGATGAAATGGATACATCCCCGGTCACCTCAAGTGAAACATTGCCCTCTCCGTCGTATATGCCATTCATTTTTCCTGCATGAATGGAAATCTCTGATGTTGTAACTTTGAATGAACCCGGATGTGTACCTCCGTGAAGATCAAGGTAGGAGTTGGCATTCAGTAAAGCTATTTTTCCGATGATGGTATTTGAGATCTGCCCGGTGCGGTCCAATACAACCCAGGCCTGATCAATTGTCAGTGTTCCTTTTATCTGGTGTTTTTCAAATTCATTTTGCTGATCCCATTCCGACAAATAACCAGCCTGAATGGTGCTCAGGGTCAGGTTCCCGAAATTTCCTGAAACGATGGAACCGACAGGGGTATGATAATCAAACCATTTTTTAATTACCAGTGTCCCGGAAGGATGAAAATTCTCGATGGCATTGAGGAAAAGGCTGGTGGCAGCAGCTGTATTTGTTTTCGGATTCCAGGTGAACAAGCCGCTGGCGCCAATGTCAAAGCCTGCTCCCTTGGTTAAAAAGTCTATCGAACCTGTCATGTTTATTGTACCATCCACCACCAGGTTTCCAATCAGGGTCAATAAGCCGTCGGGACTGAACTGTAGGGTGCCGCCCGCTGCAATGGAGAGGTTGTTGGCTGCCGCCTGCTGGCCTATCATTATGACGTGACCATTGGCTACAACTGCATTGTCTCCTGCAGCCGGAACCCCCGCAGGAGACCACGTTGACGCATCATTCCAGCTTCCCGAATGCACGGTTGTTTTGGTGGCGCCAAATGAAATATTCAGGTAAAGTAAAAGCAGGAGGGAAGGAAGAATTCCTTTTATGACACAACCTGAATTTATAACCCGTTTGAACATGACGGCTTCTCTTTTTTATTACACTGTTTATTCCGTGATGATCACGGCTTTTCTTTTGTTCTCAATTTCAGGATGATCATGTTTTCCGGGTTGCTTTTCTGCTGGTGTCATATCCTGCGACTTAACTTCCAGATCTGATTGATACGGCTTTGAATCAATGATCCTGGCTTGCAGGGCAGCTTTAGTCACCGGAGGGTTGGAAAGATTCATATAGAAAAAAACGCCTGCAGCTATGATGGCTGCTGCTGATCCGGCAATAACCAGATTCCGCTTCGACAGCTTCATCTTCAGGTTTGCTCCAATCAGCAGTTTGATCCTCATTTTTTTATGTTCTTTCGACATCTGTACCTGAAATAATAATTAAACACGAATTGATGTTGATTTTCAGGCCGCGGCAAATGTCATATCATTCATGGTAATGACATTGTTTTCTGCCATGAGGGCCGCTCTTTCCATTACTGCTTTGAGCTCACGTACATTTCCCGGCCATGGATATTCCATCATGTGTTTCATCACATCCTTTTCAATAGTCATCTGCGGAAGCTTGTTATTGCTGCAGAATTCCGAAAGAAAATTTTTGGCAATCAGCAGGATGTCATCACCACGTTCTTTTAAAGGAGGCAGATGTATGAGAAATCCCTGCATCCGGTAAAACAGATCTTCCCTGAATTTTCCGTCTTTCACTTCCTGCGAAAGGTTTTTATTGGTAGCAGCCAGCAGCCTGAAATCAAGCTTCAGCACTTTATTGCTTCCAATCCTTGTGATTTCTTTTTCCTGGAGCACACGCAGCAGCTTGGTCTGAAGGTTCATGTCCATTTCCCCGATCTCATCCAGGAAGATGGTTCCCTCATTCGCTTCTTCAAATTTCCCGATCCGCTTATCCCTGGCATCGGTGAAGGCACCTTTTTCATGTCCGAATAGTTCGCTTTCAATCAGCTCTTCCGGTATGGCTCCCATGTTGACCGTCACAAAAGGCTTCCTGCTTCGCGGAGAGTTGTAGTGGATGGCCCTGGCTACAAGCTCTTTGCCAGTGCCGCTTTGACCGGTGATCAGCACCATCATATTGCTCTTCTCCACTTTCTGTATCAGTTTCAATATACGAAGAATACCGTTGCTGTTTCCGATAATATTGGAATAGCGGTTCCTGTCAATGATCTGGTCCTTCAGAATTTCAACTTCACGCTTCAGTTTGACATTCATGGACAGGTTCCTGACAGAGTTTTCAAGGTTTGCAAAAAGATTATCGTTTTTGAGAATATAATCCTGCGCTCCGTTTTTATAGGCTGTAACAACCACTTCCAGGTTCTCCTGGCCGGAAACCAGGATGCAGAGAATTCCCTGATTATATACTTTGATCCTGTTCATCAGGGTCAGACCATCCATGCCTGGAAGGTTGTAGTCGATGGTTACAATATCCGGGTTTTCATGCAGGTTGTTGATGCATTCTTCCGCACTCTGAAAGCTGAAAACCTCCAGATCGTTCATTTTTGATAAATGCTGCCTGATAAGGGTGGTTACCATAGCATCGTCGTCGACAATAAATAATTTAGCCATTTTTTCGCTTTTTTAAAAGTTGATATGCCTGAGTTATTCGGCGGTTAGTGTTTTAAGTTCATTTTCCAGCTCTTCAAATGCAATGCTGCAAACCCTTGAAATTTCTTCCACCAGTGTCCTGATTTCTTCCAGGTTAATCCCCTGCCTTGCATATTCCTCAATGGTAAGTGCCGCATGATGCAGTTCCTTTAAACCAAGATAATTGAATGAAGGTTTGATTTTATGCGCCACCTGACGCAGCTGTTCCCAGTCTTTTTGTTCAAGATGCTTCTGAAGCAGCGTAACTGATTCAGGGGCATTCTGCAGAAACAGGGAGATAAAATCACGGATGAATGAATCGTTCTCATCCGACATTTCCCTTAGAAAGGCAAGATTGGTTTGCCGTATTTTTAGCTGTTCTTTTTTATCAGGTAATGTCGTTCCCTTGCCGGGTGACTGCTGTTGTATGGTCTTATACTTTTGTCCACCTGAGGTGAGCTGGATGATCTTATTTCTTACATCTGCCGGATCAAATGGTTTGCTGATATAATCATCCATTCCTGAAGTAAAGCACTTCTCACGCTCTTTCAGACTGGCATGAGCGGTCATTGCAAGAATAGGAATTTTATTTTTTGGAGCAGGCAGCGTTTTCCGGATGTGTGAAGTCGCATCATAACCATTCATCTGTGGCATCTCTATATCCATCAGCACAATATCATAATCTCTTTCCCTGATCATGGCAATCGCTTCTACACCGTTACCTGCATTTTCAATTTCAACTCCCCAGTCGTTTAGCAGCTTGTTGATGATCATCTGGTTGATTTCATTGTCTTCCACGACCAGTATCCTGATCTTTTCAGGAAAAAGAATCTCTTCTTCTTTGTTTATTATTATACCGGGTGATGCATCACCTTTATCAGGATAATTCATCGGCAGATGAACGGTAAATGTGGTTCCCTTATTCAGTTCACTTTCCACACTGATAAAACCGCCCTGAAGCTCAGTCAGTCTTTTTACAATGCTTAAGCCAAGTCCTGTTCCTCCATATTTCCTGGTGATATCCGTGGTAGCCTGAGTGAATGTTTCGAAAATGGATGACAGCCGCTGTGCAGGTATTCCTATACCGGTATCCGTTATCTTAAAGCTGATTACACAGCTGGACTGATTATTTTCAACCGGCTTTACCTCAAGCCTGATGCTGCCTTTTTCAGTAAACTTGATCGCATTGCTCAGCAGGTTGTTGATAATCTGGCTCAGCCTTACGGGATCTCCTTTTAATACCTTTGGTATCTGGTCATCCATTCTGCTGATCATCTGTAGATTTTTTTCAGCTGCTTTATGTCTGAATAACTCAATGCTGATCTGGATTACTTCGGTTAAATCAAAAGGCGTGTTTTCAAAAGTCATTTTGCCTGACTCAATTTTGGACAGGTCAAGTATATCATTGATGATGAACAACAGGTTGTCAGCTGACCGCCTGACAGCGTTCAGGTAAGTATTCTGTTCCTCATTCAGGTTTGTTTTTGAAAGGATATCGGCCAGGCTCATGATCCCATGCACCGGTGTGCGTATTTCATGGCTCATGTTGGCAAGGAACTGTTCTTTTACCCTGGAGCTTTCTTCCGCAATGGTGATGGTTTTGATCAGATCCTCTTCCGTTTGTTTCATGCCCGTGATATCAGTCGCCACACCCATCATCTCCATGATATTACCTTCATGGTCTTTCACCGGGATATAATGAAGCTCAAAATGACGGTCAAGCACCTTTGATTTAAAGCAGGTTTCCTTTCCCAGGCAGGCCGACAGGTAATCATTGAGCTGGACCGGCAATGCATTGGCCATTTCGAAAATTGATCTTCCAATGATTTCCTCAGGATCCGGTTTGATGGTCTTCGTACCATTTCCTTTAAATAATGTAAAAAGCCCCTGTTTATCCAGTGAGAATAGAATGAGCGGCGAATTGCTGATAACCGTGTCCAGTTTCTTTTCTGATTCCTGCAATGCCTTTTCTATCCTGGTGGTATTTTTATTGAATTCATTCAGGCGTAAAGCGTATCGCAGGCTTTGTGAGATCCCTTCAGGTGTAATCAGGCATTTGGGTATATAGTCACATGCCCCGCGCTTCATTGCTTCAACCGCAAGCTGCTCATCTCCGAGCGAAGTGATGATAATTACCGGTGCCGTTCCATTGATCTTCTTATATTCATCAAGGAAATCAAATCCTGTTGCATCCGGAAGCTTGTAGTCAAGGAAAATACAATGGAAATGGTTGTTCTTTACTGCATGTATGCCCGAAGCAAGGTCATGGGCAAGCAATACTTCCACATTATAACCTGATGATTTCAATGCCCGTTTGACTGATTGCTTGTCAACGTCATCATCATCGATGATCAGGATATGTATTTTATAATCTAGCATAAGCTTTTATCGGCCTGTTTGATCTTAGTTCTTTTATACGGGTTGTTCACACAGTTGCCAGTAACTTTTGAGCACTGAAACAGCGTGTACAAATTTTTCAAATGAAATGGGTTTTACGATGTAGCCCGCAACGTTCATGTTGTAAGCCTGAAATTTATCGTGATCGTCATTGGAAGTAGTCATAATAAATACGCTGATCGATTTCAGGTTATCATCTTTCCTGATTTCTTTCAGGAATTCAATGCCGTTCATTTTTGGCATATTGATATCAAGGAGGATAATTTTCGGCATCGGAGACATTTGCATGACTTCTCCCGACCCCCGCAGCATATCAAGTGCCTCATTGCCGTTGCGCGCAATGTGAAGCGGATTATTAATATTGTTCTTCATGAAAGCGCGCTGTACATTCATGATATCCACGCTGTCGTCTTCCACCAGAAGAATATCCATTACTCTTTCATCGCACATGATCAGTTATTTTAGTGTTGTTAACTGTTCTTTTTTTAGGCCACAGGAAAACAAATTTTGTCCCTTTACTTTTTTCTGATTCAATCCAGATCTTTCCTCCGGTATCTTCAATGATCTTTTTCACGATTGCCAGTCCGATCCCTGTGCTTTCATATTCATCCCTCGTTTCAAGCGTCTGAAAAATCATAAAGACCTTCTGATGAAATTGTGGTTCAATTCCGGGTCCGTTGTCGCTTACGCTGAACTGGCAATGTTCCTCTGTTTCAAACACGCCGATCTCCACAAGCCCCGTCTTTTTATCATTGTATTTGATGGCGTTGCTTATCAGGTTTGCGAATACCTGCTGAAGTTTCACGGAATCAGTTTCAATTACCGGCAACTTTCCGTTGATCCTGATTTCAATATGTCCGGGACGGTCAAGCGAGTCAATTACTTCCCTGATAAGCCAGTTGATGTCAACCACGGTAAGCGGTGTTTTTTGCTTGGTGGATTTGGAGTAGGTAAGTATGGCGTTGATAAGACTTTCCATCCTGTAAACCCGGTTACGAAGGAGCCTGAACTGGTCTTTTGTATCCTGGTTTAACATGTCGGTCAGATCGTCTTCTATCCACTGTGAAAGATTGGCTATTGCACGCAAAGGTGATTTAAGCTCATGGGATACGATGTATGCAAACTGTTCCATTTCCCTGTTCACAGCCGTTGTTTCAGCTAGTTTTCCATTGACTTCCTCTTCAGCTGCTTTTAGCTCCGAAATACCACTCTGAATAGCTGAAATCAACGACAGCAGGTTTTCATTGTTTTGATTGGCATATTGCACATGTGGCTGGAGCTGACTTTTGCATGTAAGCAACCTTTCAAAAATTTCAGGGAAGGATGCATCACAGTTGTAGCAGTATTCTCAGTAAAATCACTTGTAGATACCATCGGGCTCCTGCCTGCTGTCTGCTTGTCCTCCGTTTGGTGGTAAGTCTCACTGATGCAGTTGAACAGGGATGCCAATGCAGGCGATATCGTGGGATTATTTCCCAGATACGTATTGATCTGCTGATTTAGCAACTGATGAAGCATAACAAAAGATGATATCAAAACAGTTTAAGCCATCCATAAGCATGGCTTTTTCTGATAATTTATACCATTATGACAGACCTTTGTTACAACATCCCGGGCTTTTGTAAGAAATCATTAAAAATAGCTGTGATCAGGAGCCTTGTCGGCGGAAAATGGACCGGAATAAGCGGTAAAAATATTTCATCAAACAATCACGAATCCTTCATTTTTTTTTAATGAAGCCGGTGCATTTTTACACCGTAAATTGTTTTTAAAATAGGTAAAATTAATAGGTTAGGTTTTTTTAGTATAAGCCCCTGAGGAGTATTCATCAGGGGCTTTTTATTTGACCTAAAGGGAAAAATCTCTAAAAACTACCGGTGCTGATTTAGTAGTAAGTAAGCCTGATTACATCAGCAAGATATTTGGCAAATCGGACTACCTGGCGGCTGTATCCGTATTCGTTATCATACCACACATAAATCACTGCATTTTTATTGTCTTTTGAAACGAGTGTTGCAGGGCTGTCAACGATTGATGCACAGGGATTTCCAACCAGATCAGAGGAAACCAGCTCGTTGGAGTAGGAGTATTGGATCTGTTCAATCAGGTCGCCGTTTAAAGCTGCGTTTTTAAGGTGAAGATTCACTTCATCTTTAGTTGCCGGTTTTTTAAGGGAAATATTCAGAATGGCAAGTGAAACATTGGGTGTTGGCACCCTCACTGCATTACCGGTAATTTTACCAGCAAGCTGTGGCAGCGCCTTTGAAACGGCTTTGTCCGCACCAGTTTCGGTAATAACCATATTTAATGCAGCTGACCGGCCCCTGCGGTATTTTTTGTGATAATTGTCAAGCAGGTTCTGATCGTTGGTATACGAGTGAATTGTTTCAATGTGGCCACGTTCAATTCCCAGTGTTTTTTCAATGACTGCCAGTACAGGAACAATGGCATTGGTGGTGCAGGATGCTGCAGAATATATACGTTCATCCTCTTTGCAGTCACCTTGATTAATTCCATAAACCACATTCGGAATATCTCCTTTACCTGGGGCGGTAAGGAGGACCTTGCTGGCCCCTTTTGCCAGGAGATGCTTGGAAAGACCTTCACGGTCACGGGCAATACCTGTGTTATCGATGATCAACGCATCCTGTATGCCATACGCCGTATAATCAATATCTTCCGGATTCCTGGCTGAAATCATATGTACTGCATGGCCATTGATAATCAATGCCTTGTTGACGAGATCTTCAATGACCGTTCCGGGAAACGGACCATGTACAGAATCATTTCTTAACAGATCAGCACGTTTGATAAGGTCCTCATCTGATTTGTCGCGAGTAACGATAGCGCGTAAACGCAGTTGTTCGCCTTTACCGGCCTGGGCAACCAGCTCGCGTGCGAGAATTCTTCCGATCCGTCCGAAGCCATAGAGCACTACATCCCGGGGAACGAGTGCCCGCTTTTCTTTACCAATAAAATTTTTCAGCTTGTCACGGATAAAATCGACAGGAACATTTTTGTACTTCTCTTTTTCAGTGATCCATTCGGCGCTTAGCTTTCCTATATCGATCCGTGATGGTGCCAGATCAAGTTTCATGATTTCCCTTGCAATCGTTAAAGAGTCCAATGCAGTGATGGGTTGCTTGACGATTTCCTTTGCATACTGGTGCAGGTTCAGGATCTCACTGGCACTGCGGTCAACCAGCTGGTTGCGGAATATGATCAGTTCTACCGATTTATCGAACCAAAGTGATCCGGTGATATGAATCAGCTCAATGGCTGCTTTTTCAAGTTTAATCCAGTCCTGCAGCTCACTTTCGTAAGATACAGCTCCATTGATGGTAGCGTTTGCCTGTGTTGTCATGTGATGAATGGTGTCAGGTTAATAAGAAGCGTATTGCTGATGAATAGGGGATCAAAGGTATTAAAACAAAAAAGTTCAGGCAATTTTACCTGAACTTTTTTAGGGATTTTATCCCAGATATGCTTTTAGCAAGCGACTTCGCGATTTATGACGGAGTCGTCTGATGGCTTTTTCCTTGATTTGTCGTACCCGCTCCCTGGTGAGATCAAATTTGGCACCGATTTCTTCCAGTGTCAATCCATGATTCATTCCAATACCAAAAAAAAGCTTGATCACTTCTCTTTCTCTTTCTGTCAAAGTATTCAGTGAACGTTCAATTTCTTTCTGCAATGATTCAGACATGAGCAGGTTATCTGCACGTGGCGAATCAGAATTTTCAAGCACATCCAGCAGGCTGTTATCTTCTCCCTGGACAAATGGGGCGTCCATTGATACATGCTTGCCGGAAACCTTCATTGTGTCAGCAATTTTTTCTGAAGGAAGTTCAAGCAGTTTTGACAGTTCATCCGCTGAAGGTTCACGCTCAAATTCCTGCTCCAGCTTGGAAAAAGCTTTTGAGATTTTATTTAATGACCCAACTTGGTTCAAAGGCAGCCTGACAATTCTTGATTGTTCTGCCAATGCCTGTAATATGCTCTGTCGGATCCACCATACGGCATAGGAAATAAACTTGAATCCGCGCGTTTCATCGAAACGTTTGGCGGCTTTAATCAATCCGAGATTCCCTTCATTGATCAGATCGGGAAGACTGAGACCCTGGTTTTGATACTGCTTCGCTACAGAAACTACAAATCGCAGGTTGGCTTTGGTCAAACGGTCAAGTGCATTCTGATCTCCTTCTCTTATTTTTCTTGCCAGCCTTACCTCTTCTTCAGCGCTTATCAGTTCTTCTCTTCCGATTTCCTGAAGGTATTTTTCCAGGGACTGACTTTCACGATTGGTTATAGATTTGGTAATTTTAAGCTGTCTCATAGTTTATTGTGGTAAACGGGGATTAAAAAAATATTATCAAAAAGATAAATTTAATCGGATCAAAGTTAGATTTTATTAATTGATTACACAAATTTAGATTTCAACAAATTGTCATTCGAAGGATGCTCATTCAATTCAAGTAAATACAAAACCCCTGACAACCATTATTGTTTAGTTGTTGCAGGGGTTTTGCAAAATTCTTTCAATCGCCTTATTACAGGCCAAAGCCGTAATATGCCTTTAATCCGTTCGGATAAATACCTTCGATGAGGACTCCGCCCCTTTTATTCAGTGCAGTGGTGACGTCTTCAGTCGTTTTCATGGTCTTGTTGTCGATGGATGTTATGATAAAGCCCTCTTTGATCCCTGCTGACCTGAGCTTGCCTGCAGTAAGCGTGGTTATTTTAACACCATTTGTAATTCCCAGCTTTTTAAGTTCGGCAGGATCAGCTGCTTCCATGCTTGCACCAAGTAATCCAACTCCAGCAACAGCTTCCTTTCCGATTTTGGTATTATTATCCTTGTTTCTCAGCACAACAGGCAATTCAATTGTTTCTCCTTCCCGGATCAGCGTAAATTTAACTTTATCACCCGGACGATGCCTTCCAACCTGCTCAAGCAGCTGGGGGGTGCTGTTTACCTCAGCATTTTCAACTTTAGTGATGATATCGCCTACTTTCATACCTGCATCTGCGGCAGCACCGCCTTCTGTAAGCCTGTTAATGTAGACCCCTTTCAGTGTTTTAAATCCTTTTTCTTCAGCAAGCCTGGCATCAACATCCTGGATGCCAACTCCGATGAATCCACGCTGAACAGTGCCGAATTCGAGCAGGTCATCCATTACTTTTTTAACAATATTAACGGGAATCGCAAAAGAATAACCGGCAAATGAACCTGTATTGCTTGCAATGGCTGAGTTAATTCCGATCAGTGATCCGTCGGTGCTGATCAATGCACCACCACTGTTGCCGGGATTAACTGCTGCATCAGTCTGTAAAAAGGATTCAATAGCCGTTTGTTCAGGAAGAATATTGATGTTTCTTGCCTTGGCACTGATAATCCCTGCAGTAACCGTACTTGTGAGATTAAAGGGATTTCCAACAGCCAATACCCACTGGCCGACTTTTACATTGTCAGAATTTCCATACGGCAGGAAAGGAAGGTCGTTGCCTTCAATTTTAATCAGGGCAAGATCTGTTGTAGGATCGGTTCCGATAACCCTGGCTGTATAATCCCGTTTGTCGTCAAGGGTAACTTCCACTTTGTCGGCATTGTCAACCACATGATTATTGGTGACAATATACCCGTCATCGCTGATAATAACTCCGCTGCCGCTGGCTTCCTGAGGCCTTTGATTTCCATAGCCGCGATCACCGTAAAAGAAATCCCGGAAAGGATCAAATGGTGCACCATTGTTGACCGGTTGAGTACCATAGAAAGTTTTCACGTGAACCACAGCCGGAATAGTCTTTTCGGCTGCCTCGGTAAAATCAACACCTGCAGGCACTCCGGCCGCGGATACAAAATTAACCTGCCTGTTTGCCTGACGCTGCTGTATGGAATTATAAGGCTTGTCAGCAGTTGAATTTTTGTAGAAAGTGACTCCTGCAACACCACCTATGGATGCAACCAGCAGTATTCCCGTTAATTTTTTTATTTCTTTAATCATAGCTTATTAAATGTGGTTGTTTAAAATTTTTTTGTGCGTGGATTTTCAACTTTTATGCCAGCGAAATTATGTCAGTATGAATGAATGATTTGTGAAGGTATAGGTTAATAAAAAGTTAATAAAAACTGTTATTTTGACACACAAAAAGGGAAACGAATTAACTGGCCGAATGTTTTTCAGCTTTTAAAAATTATTGCGTTTGCGGCACCGTGCTTTTGCTGCAGAACAACATTCCATTCCTGTGAAGTTTTTTCCCGCTCCGAAATGAAAAGAAGGGGTAAATCAATTTCAGTAACTGCAGTTGATAATTATTTTTCAGGTATGCAGATTTTTTTTGTCAGTTATCCGGCATGCTTTATCAGGTATCACCCTAATCTTTGCATTTCCATTTGTGGACGCGGTTTCCAGACAATCGTCGGCTGGATAAACAGGTGCGGAATAAAATTGGCAGGGTGAAAAATGGAGATGGAAAATTTGGCAAAGAAATTTTACGGCATACCATTTGGTATGGATATTATACCATTTAATCAATAAAAGAATCCATTCAATAACTATTTGCAGAAAACACTTTAATACTGATATATTTTTGAATCGTCAATCGGAAGAAACCCGTAAGTTTCTGAAAGATTGCGAAGAAAGTGAAACAATACAAAATCCAGGTCCGTAAGAATAAAAAAACAGGAGACCCGTAAGTCTCAAAACATAAAAGCCCGTAAGCTTTTAAATTAATAAAGTTCTTCAAATACTAATTCAGCATCAAGACCCGTAAGTCTTAAAATTATGAAGCCCGTAAGCTTTTGATCCAGTGGACCCGTAAGTTCGCAAAAAGAGCCCGTAAGCCTTAACAAATAAAAAATAAAGACCCGTAAGTCTTAAGTTTAAAAGCCCGTAAGCTTTAAAAGATCAAATCCGGAACCTGTAAGTTCCAAATAATGGAAACCCGTAAGTTTCCGGAAATAATAAAGAACCCGTAAGTTCTTGAAAATCAAAAAGGAAGCCCGTAAGCTTCCTTTTATTTTTTTAATTCGGTTTAATGCTCAAACATGACTATCAGCCTGGACAGCTTTTTTTTCAGTTCACGTCTGTCGACGATAAAATCGAGAAAGCCGTGTTCCTGAACAAACTCAGCCGTCTGAAAACCTTTGGGGAGATCTTTTCCAATGGTTTCCTTGACCACACGTGGGCCGGCAAAGCCAATTAAAGCGCCGGGTTCAGCAATATTCAGGTCACCAAGCATAGCAAAAGATGCAGTTACCCCACCGGTAGTAGGATCGGTCAGCAGCGAAATAAAGGGAATTTTCTGTTCCGACAACATAGCCAGTTTGGCAGCTGTTTTAGCCATTTGCATCAGGGAATAAGCCGCTTCCATCATTCTGGCGCCACCTGACTTGGAGATCAGGACAAATGGAATGCGGTGGTTAATGCAGTAATCAATGGAACGGGCTATTTTTTCACCCATAACCGACCCCATGGATCCACCAATAAAAGTGAAGTCCATGCAGGCAACTACAATTTCCTTTCCTTCCGACTGACCCACAGCTGCCCGTATGGCATCTTTTAACCCGGTCTTTTTCTGGGTTTCTTTTAGTCTGTCGCTGTATTTTTTGTTGTCTGTAAATTCAAGCGGATCAGCTGAAGTAAGGTTGTCGAAGAGTGGGAGATACTGGTTGTTATCGAATAGGATGCTGAAATATTCTGTTGAGCCTATGCGTTCGTGAAAGCTGCACTTAACACATACATATAAATTTTCGATATGATCCTTGGAAGGCATGATGGTTTTGCATGACGGACATTTATACCATAAGCCCTCAGGCGTTTCCTTCTTCTCTTTTGTAGAAGTTGTAATTCCGTCCTTAATTCTGGTAAACCAATTACTCATATTTTTAGTACTAAGATTAATGTTGTGTGTAAGGCACAACAAGCATTTTTATACCGATGTGAGATCAGGCAATGGTCACTTCTTTGGCAAGATAAACATCCTGGATGATGTTCAGCATTTCAATACCTTCTTTAAAAGGCTTTTGGAATGCCTTACGTCCTGAAATCAGTCCCTGACCGCCAGCCCGTTTATTGATCACTGCTGTAGCAACGGCTTCAGCCATGTCGGAAGCACCTTTTGATTCTCCTCCGGAGTTAATCAGACCCGCACGTCCCATATAACAATTGATCACCTGGTAACGGCACAGATCTATGGGATGATCTGAAGACAGCTCATCATATACCTTTTTATGCGTTTTACCGAAGCTTATCGCATTGTATCCACCATTGTTGGTTGGAAGCTTTTGCTTGATGATATCAGCCTGGATGGTCACACCAAGGTGGTTAGCCTGGGCGGTAAGATCAGCTGCAGTATGGTAATCAGTGCCTTCCTTTTTAAACCCGTTATTCCTCAGGTAACACCATAAAATCGTTGCCATTCCAAGTTCATGAGCTCTCTCAAAGGCTTTTGATACTTCAACAATCTGACGGGCCGATTCAGGCGAACCAAAGTAAATGGTTGCACCCACTGCAGCAGCACCCATGTTCCACGCATCTTCTACGGAACCGAACATAATCTGATCAAACTTATTCGGAAAGGTCAAAAATTCATTGTGGTTTATCTTTACAATAAAGGGGATTTTATGTGCATACTTCCTTGATACTGAAGCAAGAACACCGTAAGTTGAGGCTACTGCATTACAGCCGCCTTCAATAGCAAGCCTGACGATATTTTCAGGATCAAAATAAACCGGATTTGGAGCAAATGAAGCTCCTGCCGAATGTTCAATTCCCTGGTCGACAGGCAGGATGGATACATAACCTGTTCCTTTCAGCCGGCCATGGTCATAAATTGATTCCAGGTTGCGCAGGACCTTGTTGTTCCGGTTGGAACTCCCAAAAATGCGGTCAACGAAATCCGGCCCGGGAAGGTGGATCTGACTTTTCTCAATCGTTTTACTCTTATGATTTAACAAAGACTCGGCCTGGGGCCCTAAAAGGTCTGTAATCTTTTTAAATGACATGGTTTTACAATGAATATTTTCAATTCCGGCAAAACTATGAAAATATTTCAATTAGCGGTTTTAAAGATATAAACATGAAACGGAGCAGAAACTGATGACCAAAATAATAAAAACAGGTTCCAAAAATGAGATGATTTGACTGGTTAAAATAGTACAATCTAAATCCTACTGAATCAGTTTGTTAAATACCTTCTGTCAACTTGATGATTTTGTGAATGAAATATTAAATAAAAAAGTCATGTAAAACTATATATTAAATTGAATAAAAGTATTATATAAATACTTTACTATACTTATTATTTAGCTTTACTACAGGATGTTGTTTTAAAAGCAAACAGTTCACCGGATCTCTGCCCAGTGAACTGTTTAATCTGGATTTTATAGTTGGAAATCGAAACCGTCAGCAGCAATAATCCAGGCTGATAATATGATTGACTGCTGTCAATGTTCAATGATCAGTTTTTCTGTTCTGTATCCGACCTGGTCATATATTTTCAGCACATAGGTACCGTTGTTCAGGTTTTTTAACTCAATTTCATTTTGCACTGGTTTGTTCAGCTCGTAAATCATATGACCTTTGATATCCAGGACCTGGTATTTTACGGCAGTTGATCGCTCTTCCGTCTTAATCCTGATTGTGCCGTTGGAAGGATTTGGGTAAGCTATGGGAATGGAAGAATAATTCAGATTACCTACCTGAGTCGACAGGAGTGATTTGACATCCATTCCATAGCCAAAGCTGGTAACCCACATTTCATTTGTATTGTAAGGATTAAAGAACACCCTTTCAGGCTGCCTGAATGGATAATCATTAACCAGGGTAAATCCGGGATTCGGAGAAGATATATTAACTGACCGCAGCAAACCGTTCTGTTCAGTTGTGATATATGCTTCCTGGGGATAACCCGGTCTGAAAGTAATGGAACTGACACTTGACCCGTCGTAGATTACGTTCCACGACTGACCCCTGTCAGCAGTCCGGTAGAGCCCTCCAAGGCCATTGGGTGCACCTCCCCAGCCATTAAAAACGCATGCATACCAGGTATTTTGATTTGGGTCGTTTGGATCAATCACAATATCCTTGGTCCAGTAATGCATACCATTATCTGAAACATCCGTCCAGGAATTTAACGACGGGTCATAAATAAAAACACCGGAGCTGCTGGTAAAAACACCGGAGGCATCACGACGACCTGAGAAAGTGCAAACCATATTTCCATCCTGGAGCACTTCAATGCAGGCGGGGTGGCCTTCCGTCCGGGGAGGGTCGGGTAACTTGGTCCATATGGATGCGGCCCCGGCTGACAGGTTATCTGTCCTGTAGATTCCGCCTTCACCTTGTGCATGATTAATTACACTTGCGTACATCCTGTTTGTATTATTGGGATCAATGGCAACCCAAAATACCGGGTTGGTGAAATCATGCATGGTTTGCCAGCTGCTTCCGTTCGTAGTGGAATAAATCACTTTTCCTCCGGCGCCTGTTGCATCGAGCACGTTATCCTGTAACCGGGTGCTTTGATAAATGTCGTGTATGGTGGATGTAGCAGCGTACAAATTGCCATTGGGATGTCTTGCCAGCCTGTACATGGAGTTCTGATTATGTCCCGTGTAATTAAAATCCCAGCTGGTACCTCCGTTGGTGCTCCTGCAGCCTTTAATATCCGAAAAACAGGAAAACATGGTATCAGGGCTCATCCAGGCAACCTGCCAGCAGGTGGTGTTTTCCAATCCAATACTGTGATAATCTTTACCGGTAGGTGTTGATGAACCCTGGTTGTTTTCATCGGTACCTGAAACATAGGCTTGTTTCCAGGTTACTCCGCCATCATAGGATTGATGAACAAATCCATAATCAGTAAAGATTAACCTGTTTGCATCATTTGGTGCCACGGTAAAACCAAAGGGACATTCAGCATAGCTCCACTGCCGGTCTCCGCCATCGCCACACCATCCTGTCGCAATATTTTCATTATTCAGGGTATTAAAAATATTATCCCACTGACTGCCGCCATTAGTTGACTTTATCACAGCGGGCTGACTCCAGATATTGCTGCCGGCAATATATATACTGCTGATATTGTTTTGCGCCATGGAAATAAACATAGGAAAATCAGTCCCTGGTGTAATACCGTTCATTCTCGAAACCCATGATGATGAACCGATATCAACGGAATAAACCCCACGGTTCAGACCCCAATAATCTGATCCGGGCAGATCAGCGTAAACGTCACCTGCATCACCTGTAAGGCAAAAAAGCCTGGTTACTGCACCCTGTCTTGATCCAGTAAATGAATACATGGCTTCACCTGCAGGTATGCCCGTCATGGCTCCGGGCCCGAAAGAAATCCCGCCATCTGTTGAAATGAACAGACCATCATTGGTGCCGATATAGATATTATTGCCTTCAAAGAAAACCCCACCAACCAGCACACCTGAGTTAATGCTGGCAGCGGTATGGATGAGGGTGAACTGGTTTCCACCGTCGGAGGAAAAATAGATTGCACCATAATAGGCAATGACAACCCGGTTTGAATTATCATAATCCACCCCAATGAAGAAGGTTTCTTCCCATGGATCAGGATTACCGGGTAAATTATTCCACGTCTGGCCCTGGTCGGTGGTCTTTACAGGAACGGCAAGGTCATTGACATAACTGAGGCAATATCTTACAGATGAATTTGCCGTAAAGCAGACCTTCGCATGGTGACCACCCTGGATCTCAGTAAAATGAAGAGATTCATAATTAGTTCCATTGTTAGTCGTATGGAATAATTCGGACATATCGCAGGCCACATAGAACTCGTTATTGTTCGCCGGATTAATCGAAGGAGAGAACAGGGCCCCGCCTCCGCCCACTCCCCTGGAAGTGAAGGAGGACTGGGCTTCTGCGTAAAAACAAAATGAAATAAGCAATGAAAGAAGGATCAGGCATTTTGATTTCATGGTAACTTACATTTTTGTGTTGGTGTATAAATAAAAATAGTACTGGCGAACAATTAAAAATTGGTAAATTAGACGCCCCCCTTACAGATGGAAAAAATAAAATCCGGAAACAGGGCCAAAAAAAATGCTCCTGTTCCCGAAATTCAGGGTCAGTTTATACTTCCTGATCAGGAATCTGATAATCAACCGAATTCCCGCTGGGTACGCTTTGTCTTAAAGGTTAAGTCTGTTATTCCGCCCTATATTTTTTTTATGGCCAGTCTGTATGTTGTGCAGATGCTGATATTCCAGGTATTCAGGTTTGTGTTCTTTTATTCGAACTATGATAAGATTGACCCGGCAAGCTTCAAATACCTGGAGCTTGTATTGTATTTCGGGTTCCGGTTTGATACCATTGTGACCTGTTCCATCCTGCTGGTACCATTTGTTATTCTGACTATCGATTATTTTTTTGAATGGAACAGGCGATGGATCTACAGGCTCATCAAGATTTATCTTCGTGTATTGCTGATCCTGACATTTCTGATCTGTTCGGCAGACATTCCATTTTTCTCATTCTTTAATACCAGGCTTACCACCTCCGCATTTTTATGGAAGGACAATTCAGGCGACGTGGTGCGCTTCATACTCAGTGACAGCTCCAAATATCCTTATCTTATTTTTTTATTGCTGGCTTCCATGACAGCCGTTTTAATGCTCTGGAGGTTACAGGGTCGCTTATTCAATGAGAATCAGAACCTGATCCCGCACCCGCTCACGAAAAAATTAAAAATAGCAGGGTTTTTCAGCTTGTTGCTGGTGGTTGGCCTGCGTGGGGGACTTTCGACCAACCCGCTTACAATCCGTCACCTGACCTATACCAATCATTATTTTATCAACCAGCTTTCATGGAACCCGGTAATCAGCTTCTTCGACAGCTTCAACACTTTTCCTATAACGTACCTTGATCAGCAGGTGGCCATTAAAAATGCGGGGAGGTATCTTGGAGGGGAACCGGGATATCGGTCACCCATTGCACGGAAAGTTGGTTTTTCCAGTCCACCGCTGCATTCCAACGTGATCCTGGTAATGATGGAAAGCATGAGTGGCGTAAAGATGGGCAGATACGGCAATAATAAGAACCTCACGCCAAACCTGGATGCCCTGGCCAGTGGAGGATTAAGCTTTTCAAATGTGTACTCGGCAGGAATCCATACCTGTAATGGTATATACGGAACGTTGTTCTCATTCCCTTCATTGATGGCCGAGCATCCCATGAACAATTTAAACAGCACCCATCAGAAATTTTCAGGACTTTACCAGACACTTTCGCAAAATAATTATCAGTCGCTTTTCATCTGCACCAATGATGAGAATTTTGATAACATGGGTTATTTCGTTAAAAATAACGGTTGCCAGTATGTGTATGGAATGAAAGACTATCCTAAAGATAAAATAGTAAATACCTGGGGGCCCGCCGATGAAACGCTTTTTGAGTTCTCCATTGATAAAATCAACAGGCTTTATGAGAACAAAACACCATTTTTTGCAACCCTTGTCACCATTACTGCTCATGAGCCTTATACACTTCCGTCTTCTACAATATTCAAATCGCATTATGCCAATAAGATCGACAGGGCATATGAATATGCCGACTGGAGCATCGGACGCTTTATGGATGACTGCCGCAGGCAACCCTGGTTCAACAATACCATTTTCGTATTCATCGGAGATCATGGTGTAAACAGCAACACCAGTTATGAAATCCCGCTTTCCTTCCATCATACGCCGCTTATTATCTATAGTCCTGCATTAATCGGTGAACCTGCCACCATTGAAAAGATCGGAATACAGACAGATGTGTTTCCAACTATTATGGGCCTGCTTCGGATCCCTTATGTGAATAATACTTTTGGTATTGACTTGCTCCGCGAACAGCGGCCGTGCGCTTATTTTTCTCACGACGACAAACTGGGCTGCATCAATGAGGATTATTTTCTGATCGTGGATAAATCAGGTAAACGATCTATTTACCAGTATGGCATTAATGACAATGTGGATTATATTGGTGAAAAAAAGCATTTGGCAGATTCGATGCAGACTTATGCCATGAGCATGATGCAAACTGCCCAATGGATGCTTTTAAACAAACTGGCCGGTCCCCAGCTTAAAAATTATGTTCCTGGCAGGAGCGATTTTTCAATCAGATAAATCAATTACGATTGCTTTATCATTAATTTCGCCGGCATGCATTATCAGCGGGTAACATCAGCAATAATTGAACAGTTCATTGGTATTTCGGGAAAAGAGCATGTCCTATCCGATGCCGAAACCCTCCATGATTATGGCCATGATCAGACTGAGGACCTTCAGTTCAGACCGGAATTGGTAATTAAACCCGGCAAGGCGGAAGAGATCAGTGAGATTTTAAAAATCTGCAACAGGCATCTGATCCCGCTCACACCAAGAGGAGGAGGTACGGGTTTAAGCGGCGGCGCATTACCTGTTCATGGCGGAATTATTTTATCAACCGAACGGCTTAACAGGATCATTGAAATTGATGAACGGAACCTCCAGGCCACTGTTGAACCAGGTGTAATTAACCAGGTGTTTCAGGATGCGGTAATGGAAAAAGGCCTTTTTTATCCACCTGATCCTGCAAGCAGGGGATCGTGCTTCCTGGGTGGCAACCTGGCAGAATGTGCAGGTGGTCCGAAAGCGGTTAAATACGGCGTGACAAAAGACTATGTGCTCAATATGGAGGTGGTGCTTCCAACCGGAGAAATTATCTGGACCGGCGCCAACGTACTCAAAAACAGCACAGGATATAACCTGACCCAGCTCATGATTGGAAGCGAAGGCACACTTGGCGTGATAACCAAAATTGTTTTCAAACTGATTCCACTGCCAACCAAAAACCTGCTGTTGCTGGTTCCTTTTTTCTCACCCGAAAAAGCCTGTGAAGCTGTATCGGCAGTATTCAAAGCCGGCATTACACCTTCAGGCATGGAATTCATGGAACGTGATGCCATTGAATTTGTCATGCAGTATGTAGATGTCAAGGTCCCTGTAAAAGATGGAATTCTGGCGCATCTGCTGATTGAAGTGGATGGAAATGACCAGGACATGCTTTTCAGGGATTGTGAGAAAATTTCAGAAGTGATGTACCGCTATGAATGTGATGAAATCCTGTTTGCCGAATCGGCCCAACAAAAAGCCGATCTGTGGAGGATGCGCAGGGCAGTGGGCGAGGCAGTTAAATCCCATTCCATATACAAAGAGGAAGACACCGTTGTGCCGAGGGCATCACTCCCTGTTTTATTAAATGGCGTAAAGCAAATAGGAAAAAAATACGGTTTCCGATCGGTTTGTTACGGTCATGCCGGAGATGGTAACCTGCACGTAAATATCATCAGGGAAAATATGTCGCAGGAAGATTGGGACAACCAGGTACCGAAGGGCATAACTGAAATATTCGAGTTATGCGTTAAGTTAAAAGGAACCATCTCAGGCGAGCATGGCATCGGGTATGTACAGAAAAACTATATGACTGTGGCATTTAACCCGGTGCAGATTGAACTTCAGAAAGGAATTAAAAAGCTTTTTGACCCAAACCTCATCCTCAATCCGGGAAAGATGTTTAACTGAAGCTGAATGGAGCAGCCTGATAAAGTACGGATTGACAAATGGCTTTTCGCCATGCGGCTGTTCAAAACCCGCAGCCTGGCAGCAGACCATTGTGACCGGGAAAGGGTGTTGATCGCCGGCCATTCTGTGAAGCCTTCCAGGCTAATCAAAACGGGTGATGAAATTACCATTGCAGGCACAGGATTTAAGCAGGTATTCCAGGTATTGAAACTGAGTGATCGCAGATTGTCGCCCAAACTGGTTCCTGATTACTGTAAGAACATTACACCCCAGGAGGAGCTTGACAAGCTGACCATGATCAGGGCTCAAAAGAGCCTGCTTCGTGAAAGGGGATCGGGTCGTCCCACCAAAAGAGAAAGGAGGGATCTGGATGACTTTATTAACTGGTGACAGCTAGTTAAAGTACGCGCTCAACCTTGTTTCAAGCCTTTTTATATTTACTTCGATTTCCCTGGTTTGTTCTATCATTACTTGTTTTTCTTCCACCAGGCTTTCCAGATTTTCAACCACTTCATTGATGACTTTATTCCTGGTTTGATTGCTTTCTTCTTTTTCGAAAACAGCTGCCAGTTGCCTGGCAGTTTGCACATCAAATTCAGCCAGGTGCTGCTTCAGAAAATCCTGTGAACGCTGGTATTCCATCAGCAGTGAAATCAGCTTGGTAAAGGTGTATCCCAGGTCCTCATCATGAAAAGGAAGACGCAGGTTTTCAATGTCTGTATTGTATTCCACACCGGTTTTTTCCATCATGTTTTTCAAAAAGGAGGTGCTTTCGGAAAAGTAAACATCAGTTGCCGTTACAAATTTACGGAGATCGGCCACATTCTTCAGAATGGATCGGACCTGTTTTTCAAAAATTTCAGGTATTGTCACTGGTGAAATGTGTTTTACAAAAATAATGAAATCTAATCAAACGATATCCCAATATTCAAATCAGCTCCTGACCATCATACCTGCATACATCTTCTCCCGTTGCAGACGTACGCCTTCATCGGCAATAAATTCATCAAAGCTCATTCGTTTGTCGATCACGCCTGAAGGGGTCAGCTCGATCATCCTGTTGGCAACCGATTGCATAAGGGTATGATCGTGGGTTGAAAAGAGCGCTACATGTTTCCAGTCTTTCAGTGCATCATTGAAAGCGGTGATCGATTCCAGGTCCAGGTGGTTGGTTGGTTCATCCAGCACCAGGCAGTTGGCGTTGGTCATCATCATCCTGGATATCATGCAACGTACTTTTTCACCACCTGAAAGCACATTCGATTTTTTCAGTGTTTCCTCCCCTGAAAACAGCATTTTGCCTAGAAACCCACGTATATATGTCTCGTTCTTATCAGCTGAGAATTGCCTGAGCCAGTCGATCAGGTTGAGGTCAGAATTGAAGAATGCAGCATTGTCATTAGGCAGGTACGACCGGGTAATGGTGCTGCCCCAGGTAAAGGTTCCGTTATAAGCCTGCTCTTCGTTCATCAGTACCCTGAAAAAAGCATTTATTGCCAGCGGTTCCCTCGAAACAAAACCCACTTTATCTCCTTTGGAAAGGGTAAAGGTTATATCTGAAAAATAGGGAGATCCATCAGCATTGTTTGCCGACAGATTTTCAACATGCAGGATCTGATCGCCGCAATCTCTTTCAGATCTGAATATAATACCCGGATATTTCCGTGTAGAAGGTTTGATATCATCAATCACCAGTTTTTCCAGCAGTTTTTTACGGCTTGTGGCCTGCCTTGATTTAGAAGCATTCGCACTAAAGCGTTCAACGAATTCCTGGAGTTCTTTTCTCTTTTCTTCCACTTTTTTATTCTGATCGGAGCGTTGCCTGAGGGCCAGCTGACTTGATTCATACCAGAACGTGTAATTTCCCGTATAAAGCTGGATTTTATTGAAGTCGATGTCGGCAACATGGGTACATACTGCATCGAGGAAGTGCCTGTCGTGTGAAACAATGATCACAGTATTCTGGAAATCGGCAAGAAAGTTCTCCAGCCAGCTGATGGTATCCACATCCAGGTGGTTGGTCGGTTCATCAAGCAGCAGGATGTCAGGGTTTCCGAACAGGGCCTGTGCAAGCAACACCCTTACTTTTTCATTACCACTGAGCTCATGCATATACCGTCCGTGCAGGATTTCGGTAATACCCAGGTCGCTTAACAGGTTGGCGGCATCGCTTTCAGCATTCCATCCTTCCATTTCTGCAAAAATGACCTCCAGCTCTGCAGCTTTATCCCCGTCTGATTCGGTAAAATCAGTTTTGGCATAAATGGCATCTTTTTCCTGCATGACCTGCCAGAGTTTTTTATTTCCCATCATGACCGTATGCAGCACCTGGAATTCGTCAAATTCAAAATGATTCTGCTTCAGCACGCTCATTCGCTCTCCGGGAGTAATAAAAACTCCCCCTGTAGTCGGATCAGTTTCTCCGGCAAGAATTTTCAGGAAGGTGGATTTACCTGCGCCATTGGCGCCAATCACACCATAGCAGTTACCGGCAGTGAAACCGATATTAACCTCTTCAAACAAGACCCTTTTGCCGTAACGTAGCGAGAGGTTGGAAACTGAAATCATATTGTCTATTTTTTGGGAGTGCAAAAGTACTGAATTTTAGGCAGATTTCAGCGATGTGACTATCCCGGGGATATAAATAATCAAAATTACTATCTTGTTCCTGATATGCTGCTCACCATTCATCCCGATAACCCCGACCCCAGAAAAGTGAAAATGACTGTTGACTGTCTGAACGATGGCGGTGTGATTATCTTTCCAACTGACACCATTTATGCCATTGGCTGCAGTATTTATCAGAGTAAGGCCGTTGACCGGATATCACGAATCAAGCAGGTGCAGCTGGAAAAATCGAATTTTTCATTTATCTGTCATGACCTTAGCAACATCAGTGAGTTTACAAAGCCTTTCAGCAGGCAGATCTATAAGCTTCTCAACCGTTGTCTTCCCGGACCTTATACTTTTATCCTGCATGCCGGGCATAAAGTCCCCGTCATATTCAGAAGCCGGAAAAAGACCATAGGCATTCGCATACCGGATCATCCTATTCCGCTGTCGCTGATCGAAGCGCTTGGTAACCCGCTGATGTCAACTTCGCTTCATGACGACAGTATTCTGGAATATCCAACCGATCCGGGGCTTATTTATGAAAAGTACATGCACCTGGCCGATATCGTCATTGACGGCGGCATTGGAAAGATCAGGCCAAGCACCGTTATTGACTGTACCGGAGTTGTTCCGGAACTGGTGCGGGAGGGAGCAGGGGATATCAGTGTTCTTGGCTGATAATTACCAATTCCATCTCAAAAACAGGGCATTTCATTGTCTTTTAACGGCAGTTGTGTCTTTGGGATGTTGAATTAAATTACTTTACTTTACCCGCAGAAACCCCCTATGAAAATAGCGATATACGGCCGTCAGCTGAATCAAAAACTGATTCCTTTTATCAACTCCCTGCTGGTTGAACTTAAAAACCTGAATGCCAACTGCATCATCTATGAGCCGTTCTATAACTTCATCAGGCAGAAGTCGCAGGATCCATTACCATTTGATAAGACTTTTACTTCCAGTTATGAAATTAAAGGAAAGGTGGATTTTTTGTTCAGCATTGGCGGTGACGGTACCATCCTGGATACCATAACCCTGGTACAGGAGTCTGAAATACCCGTCATGGGAATTAATACAGGCAGGCTGGGTTTTCTCTCCAGCGTATCGATCAATGAGATCAGCAGCGCCCTGCAGCTGCTTCACAAAGGACAGTATACCCTGGATAAAAGGGCATTGCTTCGTCTTGAAACCAACCGTTCACTATTCGGAGAGGTCAATTATGCTTTGAATGAACTGACCATCCATAAAAAGGACAGTTCCTCGATGATCATTATCCATACCTACCTGAATGGCGAATACCTGAATTCATACTGGGCCGACGGACTGATCATTGCCACACCTTCCGGTTCCACAGGCTATTCATTAAGCTGCGGCGGTCCGATTATCGTACCGCAGTCCGAAAATTTTGTCATAACCCCGATTGCTCCCCATAACCTGAATGTAAGACCGATCGTCGTTTCCGACAAAAACGTGATCTCACTTGAAGTGGAAGGCCGAAGCAACTATTTCCTCGCTTCACTTGACTCACGGTCGGTAACCATTGATGCATCCATACAGCTTGCCGTCCGTAAAGAAGATTTCGGAATGAATCTGATCAGACTGAACGATGAAAATTTTCTTAGTACGCTGAGAAATAAGCTGATGTGGGGTCTTGATGCAAGAAAATAATTAAGTAAGAAATCATGGTTAAGTTTTGTGGATTGTTAAAAAAATTATATTTATTTTTGTTTCCTAACTGAATAGGTCTTATGAAAAAAACCCTTCCTATCCTGCTGTTATTTCTTTGTCCGGCGTTTGCTAATGCCCAGCTGATCAAGAACAGGTGGAAAGCATACCGTACCGAATTGCATTTTGGCGTGGGACCCACTAATTTTTTAGGTGAGCTGGGTGGTGCTAATCAGATTGGTACTCATTATTTTAAGGATCTTGAGTTCACCATGACAAGGTATGCATTCAGCGGCGGCGTCCGTTATAAACTCTCGCCCAATTTTGCAATCAATACGCACCTGACATTTGGAAAAGTTGCTGGTGACGATGCTTTGACCACGGAGTTTTACCGCAGTTACAGGAATCTCAGCTTTAAATCGAATGTATGGGAGCTGAATGCAGTGTTTGAGGCTTATATCCTTAAAGAACAGATAGGACACCGCTATAAGCTCAGAAAAGTAAAAGGCAGGAGGGGATTTGAAATAGGTGTTTACGCATTTGCCGGAGCGGGCCTGTTTCATTTTGATCCCAAAGCGGAGCTGAACGGTAAAGTGGTCAGGTTGCAGCCTTTGGGTACTGAAGGGCAGGGCCTGGTTACTACCAGGGAAAAGTATCACCTTACACAGTTTTGCATACCAATGGGTATTGGCTTTAAGTATTCCTTTAACAGAAGATGGGGTATCGGCCTTGAATATGGTATCCGCAAGACCTTTACCGACTATATTGACGACGTAAGCAAGACTTATTACGACAATGAAATCATCAGGTCTGAAAAGGGCGATGTAGCCGCTGAGCTGGCCGACCGTTCTGACGGGTCATTTCCAAATGTTACCAGCGCAGGTCAGCAAAGAGGTGATCCCCGTTACAAGGACACGTACATGTTTGCTGTTTTTAATGTAAGCTATAAGCTTCGTACCGGCAGGGTCAGCTATCCGTTGTTCTGATCTTAAAATAATCTATTTTTGTTCCCCGTTAATCACGGGTACCTGCTATTTTGACTTTGATGAAGCCAATAAGACTGTTTTTTTTGCTATTGCTGCTGCCTGTGCTGGTGGAAGGCCAGAGCTCCGAAATAGGACTTACACTGGGAATCAGCAGTTATAAAGGGGATCTGAATAAAAGTCTATTTAACCCGGCTATGTTTCATCCTGCTGCCGGTTTACAATACAGGCGTTGCATCAATAATCACTGGGCATACAAGCTGGCTTTTAACGTCGGAAGCATTTCGGCTGATGATGCGGCATCCGGCGATGATTTTGCAAGGCACAGGAACCTGAATTTCCGCACCCATATTATTGAGCTTACGTACCAGTTTGAATTCAATTTTTTTGCCTTTCAAACGGCCAATCCTGAAACACCTGCCACACCCTATATTTTTATTGGATTTTCCATGTTCCATTTTAATCCCAAAACTACCATCGATGGTAAGGATGTGAATTTGCAACCGCTGGGAACCGAAGGACAGGGAACCAGTGCTTATCCCAAAAGAAAGCCGTATAAAAGGGTTAATCCGGCGATTCCGCTGGGTGGGGGCATTAAGGTAAGATTCAGCAAACGTTTCGGGATGAACCTGGAAGTTGGTGCAAGGAGGACTTACACGGATTACCTCGATGATGTGAGCACGACCTACGCTGATAAAAATGTGCTGACAGCTGCCCATGGTGATATTTCGGCATTGGTATCAGACCGGTCGGTCAATCAGAATAACAACTACAATATGGACAGGCAACGCGGCAATGCTTCAGACAAAGACTGGTACCTGTTCGCAGGAATAACGATCAACTTTACGTTAAAAAAGGATTATCACGATATCTGCAGGCCTTTCAAAGTAAAACTGCATTGATCTTTCGCCGTGGTCTTTTTTGATTCATGGTTTTTAATCACTTAATTTGAATGGCAATTGCCTTTTCAGGCAATGGAATCTTTCATCATGAAAAACCTCACACCTGCGCTGTTGCTTTTTCTGCTTGCGTTTGTCCTTTACGGCAACACCACTGGAAACCGCTTTGCCCTTGATGATGTCATTGTAATTACCGGAAATAAATATACCCAGAAAGGGATCAGCGGCATACCCGACATCATGACTCATGATGCTTTCATTGGCGCTTATGGTGAAGCTTTAAATCTTTCAGGCGGCAGGTACAGACCCCTTTCCATTGTTATGTTCGCAGTTGAATATCAGCTCTGGGGCATTAATCCGGCGGTAAACCATTTTTTTAACGTGTTTTTTTTCGCTTTAAGCGGAGTACTGATATTTCTTGTTTTGCGTCGTATGCTGCCCCTGCAAAACAGCTGGCTTCCATTGGTGACTGCCTTTCTGTTTATCATTCATCCTATCCATACGGAAGCGGTTGCAAATATTAAAAGCAGGGATGAAATCCTGGTGTTATTTTTCCTGCTATTAAGCCTTCTTTTGTTTTTCCGTAAAGATAAATTATCGTACTACCTGAGCGTATTCGTTTTCTTTTTTGGCCTGCTCTCCAAAGAAAATGCAATAACCTACCTGGCTATTTTACCCATGACCTGTTATTTTTTTACGGAAATGCCGTTGAAAAAAATTGCAATAAAATCATTGCCCTTCCTTGGCATGGCAGTCATTTACCTGCTTATGCGCGCAAAATTTGCAGGGATGCTTGGGGACCGCGTCACTACAGACATTATGGATGCACCGTACCTGCATGCAACATTTATGGAGAAAACAGCTTCCATTGTGATGATACTCGGGAAATATCTGCTGCTGCTGATTTTTCCTCATCCGCTTTCCTATGATTATTCATACAACCAGGTGCCGCTGGTAAACTGGGCCTCGCCTGCAGCATTGCTTTCGCTGGCGATTCACCTGGCCCTTCTGGCATATGCCATTTACAAGTGGAAAGAAAAATCAATAATCTCCTTTGGGATTTTCTTTTATTTCATAACCATTTCCATCGTATCAAACCTGGTGTTTAACATCGGAACACCAATGGCTGAACGCTTTCTTTATCTTTCCTCCTTCGGATTCTGCCTGGCTGTAGCCGCTGGTTTAAAGCAATTCCTAAAGCTTAGTACGAGGGTAAAGGATAAAATCCAGTGGAAACCGGCCTGGGTTATTCCGCTTGCGGTAATCGGCATTGCAGCCTCGGCAAAAACAATCAGCAGAAACAAAGACTGGAAGGATAATTATTCGCTTTACAAGGCAGACATCAATACAGTTCCAAACAGCGCCAGGGCCAGGCTATATTATGGCATTGAACTGATCGGACAATATGATAAGACCGGGAATGTGCAATTCATTAACCAGTCCATTGATGAAATCAGGAAGTCGTGTGAGATCAACCCTGATTTTTCCTACGCTTTCCATAACCTGGGTGTGGCTTATCAGCGGGTAAACAGGCATGATGAAGCAATTACCTGTTACAAGCGGGTGCTTGAGCTTGAGAAGGATAATGTGCAGGCGCTTTATGGTTTAGGGCTTGCTTATGGAAAAGGGAAGAATATGCTGGATACGGCCACCATTATTTTCAACAACCTGATTTATGAAAGAAAGCTGACCAGGCCTGAATATTATGTGAATCTGGGCTTATGCTATGCTGTCAGGGGAAGGTTCGCAGAGGCAAAAGAAGTTTTCAGCCAGGGTATTTTCCAAAACTCCCGTGATGGCGATCTTTATTTTAACCTTGCCATTACTTACGGTAACATGGGCAGGAAAGACAGTGCAGATTTTTATTTCGATCAGGCATTTGCCCTGAAGCCTGAATTGCGGAATTATGCCCCGCAAGGTCAGTGACCGGCTTTATTATCCCAGCTTTGCTTCTATCTTTGTCGTATGGCGACGGCACAATCATTCAGCGATTTCAGACTCAATAAACAGCTGGTGAATGCTGCAACGGAAAAAGGGTTTAGTACACCTACACCCATACAAAACAAAGCCATTCCGGCCATCTTATCAGGACAGGATGTGATTGGTATAGCACAGACGGGTACGGGAAAAACTGCTGCCTATCTGTTACCACTTCTTAAAAACCTGAGTCATGCATCCGGTGATGATCCCCGTGCACTGATCATTCTTCCGACCAGGGAGCTGGCCATACAGGTTGGAAAAGAGCTTGATGATTTTTCAAAATACACCGACTTGCGCAACGCTGTAATCTATGGTGGAACCGGGGCCAAAATCCAGATTGAATGCATAGCAAAAGGTATTGACATCCTGGTTGCAACGCCAGGCAGGCTGCTTGATCTTTACCTGGACGGTCACGTGGTATTGAGGAAGCTGAAAATGTTTGTGCTGGATGAAGCGGAAAGGCTGATGGACATGGGTTTTATCGGTCAGCTCCACCGCATTCTGGAGGTTGTTCCAAGGAAAAGACAGAACTTGCTTTTTTCAGCCACCATGTCGGAACTGGTTAAAAAAATTGCAGGTGATTTTCTCTCTTTTCCAATAGTTATCAATATTACACCGGAGCAGCAGACGGCCACCACCGTTTCACAGGGTGTTTACCTGGCACCAAACAGGAAGACAAAACTGAACCTCCTTGAATTTCTGCTGAAGGATGAAACAGCTTTCAGCAAGGTGATTGTCTTTTGCAAAACCAAAGCTGATGCGACAAACCTGCATAAATACATGGCCAGAAGACATGGCGAAGAAAAAGTTCGTGTGATTCATGGCAACAAGGCCCAGCAAACGAGGATTAATGCCATCAATGATTTTACTGAAAAAGCAATGCGTTTACTTATCTGCACCGATGTGGCTGCCCGCGGCATTGATATTCCGGATGTCAGTCACGTGATCAATTTTGATGTTCCGCTGATTGCAGCCGATTATGTGCATCGCATTGGCAGGACAGGAAGGGCCCTGCACACCGGTGCATCAATCACTTTTTGCAATGCTGCAGATGCTTACTATCTGAAAAAAATTGAAAAGCTCATCAGGCAACCTATTCCTGTGATGACCTTGCCGGCAGCTGTATTTGTGGAGGAAACAGGGTATGAGGAACGGCAGGAGATCAACCGGGAAATTGATAAGCAGCGGAGGCGGGAAGATCCGTCGTTCACAGGTGCATTCCATGAAAAAAAAATAAGCCATCCTAAAGATCACAAACGAGGTGGAAGGACGGGAAAAGGGAAATAAAGCCATTACCTGGAGCCTGATTACTGTGCTTGCAGTGATCTGGGGAAGCTCTTTTATTCTGATGAAAAAAGGGCTTTTAATTTTTTCACCTGTAGAGATGGGGGCATACCGGATGTTCCTCTCTTTTCTGGTAATGATACCATTTTCATTGAAATTCTTAAAAACCGTCAGGCCGGTGCAATGGAAATATATCTGTGCTTCCGGGTTTCTGGGTAATGGAATACCGTCCATTCTTTTTCCGTATGCGCAAACCATGATTGCAAGCTCGATGGCCGGCATGCTCAATTCACTGACACCGGTTTTTACCCTGATCGTGGGTTCCTTCATTTTTGGAATCAAAGTGAAGAAAGAAAATGCCGCAGGTGTTTTCCTTGGTCTTGCAGGTGCAGTCACGCTTATCCTGATCCATTCAAAAGGGGCCATTGGCTCCAATCCTGCATACGGGCTTTACATTGTAATTGCTACGGTGTGCTATGCCTTCAGCGTAAATATTTTAAGAAGCAAATTGTTTGAGCTTGAACCGGTCGCCATTACAGGGTTTGCGCTGATGTTTGCAGGTGTTCCTGCCGGTCTGTACCTGCTTACCACTTCCTTTTATCATACCTGCATCACCAACCCTGATGCCCCGCTGGCCCTGCTGTATATCAGCATCCTTTCGGTGATGGGCACCGGGGTCTCTACTGTTTTATTTAACAGGCTGATCAAGGTAACAACTGCCCTTGCGGCTTCGTCGGTCACTTACCTGATACCGATTGTGGCCATTTTGTGGGGTGTGGCCGACGAGGAAACGATTGGCCTTTTCCACATGCTTTCCATGGCAGGGATCCTGGGCGGGGTGTACCTGATCAATAAGAAATAACGGTAACCATATACGTCAGGAATGAAAAATCCCCGTACTGCTCGAACAGCACGGGGACACAAACAAAACCTAAGACCGATTATTTTCCATGTTCATCCGGGTAAGCTCCGGTGAACCATTTATTTCCTGTTATCTCTTTTGTCTTCCACTTTAACTCCTTCATCATCTACCTTCACATGCACTTTGTTCTTGTCATCACGTATATCGATACCGTTTTTATCAATTTTCACTTCTGCATCAGATGAAATGTCAACCTTTTTTCCATTAATGGTTATGTGGTGGGTGTGATTATTGTCATCGGGATCATAGCTGTCAGTGAAGTCAAAATCGGTGCATTTGAGCCCTTTTGGTGTCATCTGCCAGTAATGTCCCACCATGTCATGATCCCAGGTATTGGTGGTGTTTTCAATGTCATAGATGATCTCATCAGCATTGTCGTCGAGGTAAATGGTTTTACCCACCGGCACTTTGAGGATTAGGTTGATCTTCTGGTTCCTGAACTTGACATCATTTGAAATGCTGAAGCTTTCATCAAAAAGCAGCATGGAATCCTGCTGTTCGAATTTATAGCTCATCCTGCGGGAGCTCATTTCTGCTTCTTCGCGGGTGGCACCGCGGCCTGTCTGTACTTTAACCAGTTCAAATGAATCTCCTGCAGCTTTCTGTATATCGAGGTGAACTGTCCTGACACGCATGATGGAATCGAGGGTGCCGCTGATAATGGAGAAATCATCATCTGAGTCGATATTAATATCAAACCCATGTCTGTATTTTTCATTCCTGATCACACCCACATAAAGCGTATCTCCGGCAGGCTGAATCACGGGCAACGAGGTACGGCTGGTATCACGCACACGATAGTTTTTTGAAATGCTGTAGCACATGATAAAAGCAATGATGAGTCCGACAAACATGAGCGACCCTGAAACATATTTAACGAAATCGTTTTGCTTCCGGATTCCGAAAAGGATCTTAATACCTTTATAAATGAGCAGCAGGAACGGAATTCCAAGCAGGAGGAACAGGGCCGTGAACGACCAGAACTGCTGGGAAGGTGTGAGGAAAAAATTGGTAAGGAATATGGGTACGTCAATTCCGCCAACACCAAGAATTGCAAATGCAGCCAGCAGCAATGCACCAAACAGCAACATGCCGATCAGGAGCATGCATACAGCGATGATTTTTATGGCAATCCTGAATGTGCCTTTCAGGATATCGAGTACGGTTTCAAAAACGTCTTCGAAGAATCTTCCGGTTTTACGGCCTACGTTATCTGCTGAAGAATACTTAGACCGCAAAGATTCCATTTCTTCAGCAACCGACTTTTTTATATTTTCAATATTGACAGGTTCTCCTTTCATTTCAAGCTTTTCACCTGCAGTCTTGGCCTTTGGAAGGATGATCATCAGGATCAGATACAACAGGAATCCCGTACCGAAAGCAAAAAAAGCAATGGCGAAGGCAAGGCGCAGCCAGATGGGATCGATTCCCAGCCGGTAGCTGAGTCCGGAACAGACACCTCCGATCACGCGATCGTCAGGATCCCTGTAAATCCTGCGGAAACCACGGCTGTATGCGCCCTGTGAAGAGGATGATGAGGAGAATTCCTTTTCTTCTTCTTTTGTTTCGCCGGCAAACTGCTCAGGTCTTCCCATCGAATTGATCACTTCGTCAACTTCCGCTTCCACAATCGGCTGCTGGCTGTTTTTGATTTTCTCCTGAAACATCTCGGCAATCCGTGCTTCGATATCCTGGATTATTTCATCCCGGCCGTCTGAAGTGGTAAAGTAAGCTTTAATGGCATCCAGGTATTTTTTTAGTTTTTCATAGGCATGTTCTTCAATATGAAACACGATGCCACCTATGTTTACTGTTAGTGTTTTGTTCATGATACCAATGTTTTATTTTGCTGAGCTTTTGAATTTAGCCGGGCAGGATTTTGTTAACCAGCACAACTGGTTTTAAAAATCAGGCTTCGTTTTTGGGTTTGTATAAATAGATCTGATATATCATTAATAAAGTTACTGCAAGGGCGAACACCGAAATATTTGCAAAGAGGTTAATACCAACCTGCTCACCATTTAAAATGAAGTATCCGTGGCGAAAAGTGAAATTAAAATCATCCAGGCTGCCGATCCGGAACAGCTCGGCAATCAGATACAAGAGATTAAATAACAATACGGCAGCGAGGACCTTCCCGGTCGAATTTGTGAATAATGCTTTCAGCGAATTTTTTTTCATGACAGTTTTTGTTTGAGGTTTCAAAATGATGTTATTTCCGTCAGTTATACATGTACAGCTGTTTTGTTCACTGCATCCACCAGTTCGCTCCAGGTGCCTTTTAGTTCTTTTAGGAACTCTTCACCAATGGGAGTGAGCTTGTAATATTTCCTTGGAGGGCCGGCGTTCGACTCGACCCATGTATAGGTAAGCAGCCCTGCATTTTTCAGTCTTGTCAGCAGGGGATAGAGTGTTCCTTCCACCACAATCAGCTTTGCTTCTTTCATCTTGGAAATGATATCGGAAGGATAAATTTCACCCTGCGATATGATTGCCATGATGCAAAACTCCAAAACCCCTTTGCGCATTTGTGCCTGTGTATTTTCTAAATTGCTCACAGCGTATGGTTTTAAATGTTAGACAATATGGATTCGGATTAAATTTCCGGGACAAACATAATACATAAAATAGTACTTTGCAATACATAGTACCTTAAAAAATATAAAATATTGATATTCAGACATAAAAAATTAAGTAAGGGTCTATATAGGCGGTTATATATTTCCGACACCTGAAAAAATCATCCCAAAAAAAAAGGCCTGTTCGTGTCAAACAGGCCTTTAAAATCCTTTATAAACGGTGTTAATATTTGACCAGCTTCTGCAATTCAGAAGTACCATTTTTTCCGGTCAGGCGAACCTGGTAGAGGCCTGCCTGCATGTCGCTTACATCAACAGAAACGAACGAGCCATGCAGCCTGATTCTTTTCACAAGCTGACCTGTTGCAGCATAAATCAGTATATCCGCATCAGCTAAATCCGGATCGTTGGTTTCAATCCTCAGCTCATTTTCCGCAGGGTTGGGGTATAATTGCGTACCTGGCATTCCTGCTGATTCCCTGCAAGTGACGGTTACATTTTTTGAAGCGGAAACTTTAGAGCAGGCAAAGGCATTGGTAACGGTTACCTTATATGCTCCTGCAGTTTTAGCCACAAGTGTTATTCCTGTTGCTCCGTTGATGTTCGCGCCATTACGTTTCCATTGCCACGAATAGCCTGCTCCGTTACTGGCGGTCAGCGTAACGCTGTCGCCTGCACAGAAGGAGAGCGGGCCACCTGCTGTGATAGTTGCTGAAGGAGGACCGGTAACAGCTATTCCGGCTGAGGCTTTGCTGCAACCTGTGGAATTTGTAACTATAGCCTTATACGTTCCGGTCGAAGCGGCAACATATGAAGAAGCTGCAGCCCCTGCGATCAGGTTACCGTTTTTCTTCCACTGATAAGTGAATCCCGAACCTGCATTGGCATTGAGCGTGACGGAGCCACCGGTACAGAAAATGAGCGGTCCTGCAGGGGTGACCGTTGCCTGGGGTGGATTCACCACCTTGATGAAGTTGGTCCTGGTCAGCGTGTCAAGCCCGCCACCGCTGTTGCTCACAAGCAATGTAACCGAATAAATTCCAGCCGTAGAATAAGTTACCACGGGATGCTGCTGGGTGCTGAATGAAGGGCTTCCACCAGGGAATGACCAGTTCCATGCAATTGGATTCTGCATGCTGAGGTCGGTAAACTGCACGGAAGCTCCCTTGCAAATGGTGTCGTTGCTCACTGTGAAATCGGCTACCGGTGCAGGATTTATAAACCAGGCAGGCAGGTAAGGGCCGAGGTCAAAGGTCTTGATGGTTGGCGCTATGTTGACTGGATTCTGCTGCAGGCGTTCATTGGAAACATATCCGTAGCCGCCGTTTTTAAAATCAATTCCTTCAGTCTGGCCGTTGATAAGCATTGTGGAACAGCTGAATTTTCTTTTGTTCCCGTTATAAAAAAGTCCTCCATGATGGTCATACAGCATCCAGATGGAAACAGGGAAGAGACCTGATTTATCATAGCCGATCAGTGCAATCACACCGCCTTCCTGCACCGTAGCACCGGTGACCAGGTTGCCTGCGTTCAGGGTTTCTTTAACCTGGGCTATATACGTTCCCGGAGTAGCAGGCAGGACGTAATGCCTGCTCATTTTATCCACCCAGTCTTTGCTGAAGAGGTGCAGGGAATCATTGTAAAATATCACCGACTCACAATCAAAGTTGTTGTTGTTTGGCGCTGAAACGAAAGAGATCTGATCAGAATAAGAAAAATTGATAATGTCTGCCATCACGGAAGTGGCGCCCGGCGTCAGGGCGCTTTTCGCAATCCTGTAAATTTTAAGGTCTGTCCTGTTTCCGTTGTTATTACCGAAGTCTCCGACATACAGATAATCCGGTCCGGAAGCAATATCCTCCCAATCCACATTGGTGGCATTTGAAACGGCAACAGTTTGTAAAACAGCGCCGGTGGCCGAATCCACACGGTAGAGCGAAGGACTGTTGCCGCTGTCGTTATGCGTCCACAGGCTTCCGGCAATAAATTCAATACCCGATGTTTCATCGAGGGTAGGAGTGGCCAGGCTGGCTTTGAGCTGGAGCGGAAGACTGGTGGCAGGGTAAACGCATGATCCGTCGTTGCTGGTTGCGGCAGCATTGTAGTTGGAGGCCTGTGGATCGGTGCAGCCGGGCTGTGCCTGCATCCGGATAAAGGAAAACAGGATGATAAGCAGGGTAAGGGTTTTTTTCATGTAGCTTTAATGTTAGGGCTTTTCGTATATAACTTTTAATTGTTAGTAATCATGAATTGATTTATCTGTTATCGGGCCTGGCCGGACTGTATTTTTCGTCCGCAGCCCTGACGGCCTGCCAGGCATTTGCCACTCCGGCCGTGGCTGACAGCGCTCCGAACCTGATTTTTTTCTTTTGCTTTCCGCTTTCTTTCGGAAGATATACTTTCAGCCTGGGGTAAGGAGTGACAGATTCCAAAATGATTGATTTTATTTCGGCGGCCGTCAGCTGTGGGAAATATGATTTCAATGTGGCTGCAATACCCGTCACTACAGGTGCTGAAAAGCTGGTGCCGTCACCCGTATGATATTTATTTTCCGGATAAAGCGAATACATATCCACCCCGGGAGCAAACAGGTCTACACTTTTTTTTCCGTAGTTTGAAAACCTTCCGGGAAGTGTCTTATCAGCCTTCATGCTGCTGGCACCCACTGTGATCCAGTTTGCAGCCGTGAGCTTTCCACCGGCGGATGCAGGATCAGGAAAATGTTTTTCGATATCAATATCAACCGATTCATTTCCTGCAGCATGAATGATCAATACACCTTTCCCGGCAGCCAGCGCCAAAGCACTGTCAACCATTTCCCTTTGGGGTGAAAAATACTTGCCAAAGCTACAGTTGATGATCTGGGCGCCGTTCATGACTGCATAAATAATTGCATTGGCAACATCCTTATCTCTTTCATCACCATCAGGCACTACCCGGAGTGACATGATCTTAACGCTGGCTGCAATGCCGTTTATACCCTTGTTGTTATTGCGTATTCCTGCAATGATGCCGCTTACAAAAGTGCCATGTTCGGCTTTTTCTCCTTTCACATCATTATTGCCATAAGCAATGCCGTCCTGCCTTTCAGGGTCATCACCGATGACTGCCCTTGGATCATATGCTGTATTCAGGTGATAAAACAGGTGGTTGTAATTTTCTTCCTTGATCTCTTCCAGTTCATCCTTCGTATAGCCTACGTTGTGGAGGAGCATCAGGTATTTTCTCGACAGCATGATCATTTCATTATCTGAATAAATTCGCCTGATATCATCATAAGTATAATCCTGCCGTCCGAGATAAGAAGCAATGTTGCTGCTGGCAATTACAAACTGTTTGTAAACTGCATCAATGCTTTCCTTTTCCTCCGTATACTCTTTTACATCTTCATCAAACTCCTTTTTTGCGCGCTGGTATTCCACGAAATCATTTCTTTCAGCTGCAGGAATCTCTTCAACCTGCTTATTCTTATACCGGGCTTCGTATTTCTTCACGATTCTTGTCAGCTCAAATGTTTCCCAGGTAACATTTTCACCTTTTGCATTGCCAAGGAAATTCCATCCATGAATGTCATCAATGTAACCGTTATGGTCATCGTCAATGCCATTATTTGCCGTTTCTTTTTCATTGGTCCAGATATGGCCCTGCAGGTCTTCATGGTTAATGTCTACGCCACCGTCAATGACAGCTACTACAACCACATTTCCAATCCTGTTTTGCAACAATTCATTGTAAGCTTTGTCAACTGCTGCGCCCTGTATGCCCTGGCTGTCAGGTGAGGCATTATACCAGTTGAGGAACTTTAAAGGGACACTTTCATCCTGTTCCGCTTTTATTACTTCATCGATCTGTGCCAGCGCAGGATGCAAACACGCGGTAAAGCACGATACCGCCGTGAGAAAACGGAAAATCTTTCTCATTTAAAGCTAAATAAAGGGGTGTTGATCTGATTAAGAAAGCAAGTTAAGAAATTATTCTGATTTCTCAATACTTCCGCTGCCGGTAACGGAGGGTTTAATATCGGTTGGATTTCCCTTATACCGGACCTTACCGCTGCCAGTAACATCAGCTTTCAGCACTCCTGAAGGGAAAACATTGGCCATACCGGATCCGGAAATGTCCACCCTGCAGTTACCGGTGTTGTGATTAAAAGCGTCAATAATGCCGGAACCGCTGATTTCCATGGAGCTTTCATTGCTGCTGCCCGCCAGGTCGAGCTTGCCTGACCCTGAAATTTCGGCTTTTAACTTATCACATACCGGTGACAGTTCCATATTGCCCGATCCGCTGATGTCGATGTGCAGGTCGCTGGTTTTAATATTATTCGTAGCCGTAATGTTACCTGATCCATTGAGCTCAATGGCCGAAAGCCTGTTCACGGAAAGGTAAATTGTTACAGGCTTTTCACTGTGGATGTTTTTTTCAGAAGAAATGATGAGTTTTTCGCCCCTGATTTTGGTTTCAATCTCAGGCATCAGGTTTTCCTGTGCACTGATCATGCAGCTTTGCTGCAGGCTGTCGGTAAGGATCAGGTTGGCATCAATATCCAGTTCGACTTTGGTAAACGGCTCCAGGTTCCTGCCTGCAATGGTTAGCTCGCCCTCCCCGGAAATCGTATTAAGACATGAAGTGACTGAGAACATCCCTGCGATTAGGATGGCAACCAGGCTGCCGGTGTAAATTCTTTTCATCATACTATTAAACTTGATTAAATGACAATGAATAACCTATTTTATAGTTTTGTAAAGGTAATATTCTTCATCATGCCCAAAACAATACTTTTCACGCTTATTTTATTTGCAATTTTATCATCGTCCTGTACGAATGAAAAAGGTGCATCACCGCAGGAAACAACAGATTTTGTTAAAACATACGGAGGTTCAGGGGATGAAACTGCGAATGAGGTGATTGAAGATGAAGAGGGGAATGTGTATTGTTTTGGAACAACAACTTCATACGCGGGTAAAGGGAAAGATTTTTACCTCCTGAAAACCGACAGGGAAGGGAATAAGATCTTTGAGAAAAATTATGGGGACGGTGCTGATGAAACGGGTTATGCAATCGCATTTGATTCTTATTTCACAGGGAACCTGATCATGACGGGCAGTAAATCAACCGGCCCGGGGTTAAATGATATTCTTCTGATTGAGGCCGATACCGATGGAAATTTGATCTTTTCAAAAACGTATGGTACTGCAGAAGATGACGTAGCGCTTTGTGTGCTCGCAAACGGTTCATTTGTAATCGGTGGATATACGACGCACAATGGCGGCGGGAAGGATTTTTATGTGATCCTGGCTGGTGCCGATGGAAGTGAGTTATGGTCAAAAGAATACGGTGGCCCGGCTGATGATTTCATTCATCACCTGGGTTATTATTTTAATTCACAGGGAAAGCTTCGGCTGGTTGCTTTTGGCAATACCAACAGTTACGGTGCCGGCGGGCAGGATTTTTATCTGATGAAGCTTGATGAAGACGGTGATTCCCTTTGGTCGGGAACATACGGAAGCAGCGGATATGAACAGGCAGGCGGAATACTGGTTAAGGAGAATGCCTTTTATATGTGCGGTCATACGGCGAGCTTCGGTCACCCTGAACACAACGTATATCTTGTTAAGACCGACACAAGCGGTCAGCTTTTATGGGAAAAGAATTACGGCGGTCACATGCACGATGGTGTGGAAATGGGCATCCTGTCCGATGATAAAAATATCATTTCTATGACCGGTTATTCGTCGAGCTATGGTGCCGGAGATATTGATTTTCTGTTTTTCAAAACTGACCTTGACGGGAATTTTTTATCCATCAAATCGTTGGGAACAACCAACGAAAATGTGGCTTTCAGTCTTGCTGAATCCGGTGTTTCCTTTTACCTGGCTGGCTACGATAAAAACGCTTCAGGAAGCAGGGACCTGATGCTGGTGAAGACAAAAAAATAACCATCCGTCAGAAAAACGGATGGTTATTCCAATGTTTTAAAAAGTTCTTACCACGCTAAATTTACCGGTTAAGGTACCGGGTACTATAATTCCAGGCATGGTTGTACTGGTAATATTAACGTTTCCTGAAAATTCAGCTTCCACTGTTCCTCCGGGAGCTGGTGTTGCAATCAGTGAGTTGATACCGGGAACATGGCCTGATATGATCAGCGGAATTCCGTTGATGTTTGCTGAAAAATAAATTTTATTCATGTTGCTATCCCAGTTGTAATTACCCGGGGCATAGGAGGCCGAAGACATCACCATAAAGCCAAAGGAGCCATTCGCCGTATCAACGCCTGAAAGCGAGATGTCATAATATCCACCTGGCTGAAAACTGACCTGGCAGCTGTCGATAAAGTATCCTGCGGTTTGCGTTCCAAGGATGGGGCTGGTAATTGTCAGATTAAAATTTGCATTTCCGGTGGTAACAGTACTGCATACAGTTACATTTCCAAGGTCGGTTGTCTGACAGGTGCCCTGCATGGCATCCACCATTACCTGTCCGTATTTTCCCTTGCTCAGGGCGGTAATTTTATAGTCGGCGTTTATATCCACCATTGCACTGAAATCACCATCCACATACTGATAGCTCCAGGTATTGGTTTGCTGGTTTGTATAAACAATGAAACCGTCTGTAGGCTGATTATTGCAATCCACCAGGGTGCCTTTAATCATGGGCTGACTTGCAGTACCGTTCTGCAGGATGAGGGCCGGCGCCTGGTAAACCTGTCCCACACTTAAAACCGGTATGGAAATCACCTGTGATATTACGGTGTTGCCGGTTACTGCCCTGATTGAAAATGCGCCGCTGGAAAGCGATGCAGGTGCATCATCATTGATCTGGCCCTGGCTGTCAGAGGTATATGCAGGCGCCATGTAACTGTTTGCTCTCACGGTTACATTGCCTGCATAGGTGACCCCGTCGCAACTTATGGTTGATGTTTGCAAAGTTGCAATGCCGGTTGACTGATCACAATTCCACCAGGTAAAGTGTTTTACGGTTCCAAGATAAAAAGCTCCGTTTTTTATGGCTGAACCTTCTTCACGCCAGATATTTTTTTCAATATCAAAATACCAGAGTGGTATGGATGACGGAGCCATTGCAGACTGTTTTGAAGATACCGGGAATGCAAGTGCCGCCGATTTACCGGCTGCAAGCTGCAGCAGCGCACCACCAACAGATCGCAGCTCCACATCCATCATACCATAGGACAGCAGCATTTTCATATTTCCATCTGTATCCAGCGCATGCATGTCCTGCCCAGGCGATTTCACGATAAAATCCTCATCGTCTGCATTCAGGTACATCAGGCTGACCGTAACATCGCCGTTATACGGCGTTCCGTTTGCCATCATAAATGCATCCGGCGGAAATGCCACTGAAGCGCCTGATGGCAGGGATGCAGTTCCTCCGTTTTTACTGTTAATAATTGCGGTATTCACAGGTTTAAGCATGGTAACATGCAGATATTTGATATTCTTCGCTGATGGACGAAAGCCAACATACTGATCTGCAAATCCCGCCTGGGAAACTTTAAGCGTGCTCCTTTCTTTTGGAATGAGCACATTTTTAAATACGAACAGCCCGAAAAGATTGGAGGTGGCTGTACTGCCTTCCATGGTTACAATGGCTCCGACTACCGGGGATCCGGCTTCGTCAGTAATTTTACCGGCAACTGAGGCGGTTACTTTTGCCTGTGCTGAAGGAGTTGCAGGGTTGTCATCATTTTTTTTACAGGAAAACTGAAAAACGATGCAGGTGAATAAAAGCAATCCAATAAAAGCTTTGATTTTTGTTTTCATGAAAATTGTTTTAGAAAAAAGTTAGATATAGAAAGAACGTGCATGTAAATATAACGACCTGACCGGAACATGCCAACTATTTTTTAACATGCCCGTAAGGTAATTGGGAGGTAAGAATTCGAAATATTACTACTTTTGCGCCTCCCAATAAAACAAACACAATTCCAATGTATATGAAAATAATAAAGTTCGGGTTGCTGGCTGCCATTGCCTTTGCTTCCTGCAAGCCAAAAGAAACCAATAAGGAAGCCATTCAACAAACGGCTGACACAGCTTTTGCGGTTGAAGCTGACAGGTTTGCCGATCTGGCCGTCCTGCGGTACAAAGTGGAAGGTTTTGACCAGCTTACGCTGCAGCAAAAGCAGCTTGCATATTACCTGTATCAGGCCGGCATGTCGGGACGTGATATTTTTTATGATCAGAAATACAAGCACAACCTGGCCATCCGCAAATCACTGGAAGCCATCCTGGAAACATACCAGGGCAACAAGGAATCCGATGATTATAAAAAGTTCCTGCTTTATGCCAAGCGTTTCTTTTTTTCAAACGGTGTTCATCATCACTATTCAAAAGTGAAATTCGTTCCGGAGTGCAGCTTCGAATATTTTAAGGAGCTTCTGAAAGGCTCAGATCAGAGCCGTCTTCCATTACAGGGCAAAAATGTCGATGAGTTTGCAGCCATGCTTCAGCCTGTTATGTTTGATCCGAAAACAGATGTTAAAAATGTAGACCTCAGTCCGAACATTGATAATGTGACGGCTTCCAAAAACAATTTTTATGAGGGTGTTACGCAAAAGGAAGTGGATGATTTTTACAGCAAGATGAAGCTAAAAGGCGTAGCGGATCAACCGGCTTATGGACTGAATTCGAAGCTTGTAAAGGAAAATGGAAAAGTGGTTGAGAAGGTCTGGAAAGTGGGTGGCATGTATGGACCTGCCATCGAAAAAATTGTTTACTGGCTTGAAAAGGCCGTGCCTGTTGCTGAAAATGATGTTCAGCGCGCCACGCTGGAGAAGCTGATCAAATTTTACCGCTCGGGCGATTTGAAGGATTATGATGAATACTGTATTTCATGGGTTGCCGATACGTCTTCAATTATCGATTTTGCAAATGGTTTCATTGAAGTTTACTTTGATGCAGTGCAAAAAAGAGGCAGCTATGAATCGGTGCTTTCCATGAAAGACAAGGAAGCTACCAAACGGATTGCAGCCATATCAAAAGAAGCGCAGTGGTTTGAAGATCATTCTCCCATCACCGACAGCCACAAGAAGAAAAATGTAAAAGGGATTTCCGCCAAGGTCATTACCGTGATAAACGAATGCGGCGATGCAGCTCCGGCAACACCGGTGGGCATCAACCTGCCCAACCAGGAGTGGATAAGGGAAAGTCACGGCTCCAAGTCTGTTTCACTGGGAAATATTGTGGAATCTTATAATTACATGAAATCAAAAAGTCCGGCTGTTAAGGAATTCGGAGTAAGCGAAGAGGTGATTGACAGGATCAAAAAACATGGCGCACTTGCCGGTGACCTGCATACCGACATGCATGAGGTGATAGGACATGCATCAGGACAAATCAATCCGGGAGTGGGTACAACCGATGTAACACTGAAAAACTATGCCGGTACCCTGGAGGAAGCACGTGCTGACCTGGTGGGACTTTACTTTCCAGCACATTGGGATCCTAAGCTTAGAATTCCACGTGGACAAGTTGTCGCG
>JADMIO011367024.1_pt1 | contig 89802 bp, 85 predicted proteins | sample 8958161 | NCBI WGS metagenome assembly JADMIO01 (sample SAMN16585339, study PRJNA669376) | soil metagenome | isolation source: Crop rotation soil | place: USA: Cullars Rotation, Alabama | collected 2011
CGACAACTTGTCCACGTGGAATTCTAAGCTTAGGATCCCAATGTGCTGGAAAGGGCGCCGATGTCGTCGAGTTACCGGCGATCGAGATCAAACCAGCCAAAGATTACACGGCGCTCGACGCCGCGATCGCGAAGTTAGAAACTTACGACTGGCTGGTCTTTACCAGCGCCAATGGAGTGCGATTTTTCCTCGACCGCTTGGACCGCTCTTCTCGGGACATGCGCGCAGTCCGCGGAAAGATCGCGGCCATCGGCCCTGCGACGAAATCGGCTCTGGAAGCGCTGCATCTCAAAGTAGACCGCATCGGGCAAGAGTTCGTGGCCGAGAGTTTGCTCGAATCGCTCGCGGCGGACGGTCTGCAGGGCAAGCGAATTCTGCTGGCGCGAGCCGCCGTTGCTCGGGATACGCTGCCCGATGGTCTTCGGGCCCGAGGGGCGCACCTCGATGTCGCGACCGCATACCGCACGGCTGCGCCCGATGGCCTGCCAGCTGAGGCCACCAAAGTTCTCGCGGCCAAGCGCAAACCGGATTGGATCACGTTCACGAGTTCCTCGACCGTGGAGAAGCTGGTCGACGCCGTCGGGGCCGAAGCGCTGGCCGGGATTCGGATCGCTTCGATCGGACCAGTGACATCGGCTACGGCAAAGCGATTGGGACTCCCGATTTCCGTCGAAGCGAAGCAGTTCGACGAGCAAGGTCTCGTCGAAGCGATTCTCTCGAAAGGTATAATTGAACGGTGAAATTTCTTCCCGCAATTCTGCTATTGCTGTGCGCGTCGACCGCCTGCAATCGCGCCAGCCAAAGCGAAGAGGCTATTCGCCAGGGAGTCATCGACTACGTTTCGGCCAAAGTCAATGTCGCGGCCATGGATGTGAAAGTGACCTCGGTGTCGTTCAAAGGCTCCGAAGCCGACGCCACGGTCGCGTTCACCGCGAAGGGCGCTGCTCCCGGTTCCGCCATGCAGATGCGCTACACATTGGAGCAGAAAGACGGGAAATGGGTGGTCAAGGATAAGACCCAAGCCGGCGGAAGTCCGCATGGCGGAGCGCCTCCCGCCGGGGGTATGGATATTCCGCCAGGACATCCTCCGCTCGACTCCGGGGAATCAAAGAAGTGAAAAGGGTAGCCGTTCTGGGCGGAGGACCCGCGGGATCGTTTGCCGCCGCCCAGTTGGCGGGAGCCGGGCTGCGCACCGTCGTCATCGACGAGAAGTTGGCGTGGGAAAAGCCGTGTGGCGGTGGATTGACCTACAAGGCCTATAACCGCTATCCGTTCCTGTTGCACAATGACACGCCCAAGAAACTGATCAAGGAAACGGTGCTCGCCGCTCCGGGAGCCAAGGAAGTCAGTCTGGCTCTGAACGAGCCGCTCCTGATCTACTCCCGCTACGATCTCAACAAAATGCTGCTCGACCGTGCCGAACAGGCGGGCGCCCAGATCGAAAAGACACGCGTGCTCGGGATCGAGCGGCAATCGAACGGCTGGAAGCTGAAGACCAAATCGGGCTCGCTCGACGCCGATTTCTGCGTCATCGCCACCGGCGCCAGGAATGCGCTTCGAGAGGTGGGGACGCAGTTCAACTCCGCGGATACGATGTCCGCGCTGGGCTATTACGTTCCGAGCCGCCAGGAACGAATCGACATCCAGTTTCTCCCCAATCTGTACGGATACGTTTGGGTGTTTCCGCGCTGCGGGCATCTATCGGTGGGGATTTGCGGCAAAGGGGAATCCGCTCAGTCGCTGCGCGCGCGGCTCGAACGCTACATGGCCGAGAAAGGAATCTCCAAGGCGGGCGCCACATTCTATAGCCACATGCTGCCCTCGCTCGAGGCGAAAGGCTGGAAGAAAAATCGCGTCTCCGGCGATGGGTGGATGGCCGTCGGCGACGCAGCTGGATTGGTCGACCCCATCACGGGCGAGGGACTGTACTACGCCATGCGATCGGGCGATTTAGCCGCCGGCGCGTTGCTCGCGGAGACTCCCCAGGCCTACGCGCGCGCGCTGCGCAGAGATTTTTCGGCCGACCTCGAGTTCAGCTCCCGCCTTGCAAGACAGGTGTTCCTGGGCCGGTTCCTGCTGGGCTCCGTCCCGATGCGGATGATCCAGTTCACGCGTCGGAGCCCGCGTTTCGCGGCCCTGATACAGGACGTATTCGCGGGCACGCAGTCCTATCTTGGCCTCAAGGACCGTCTTTTGAAAAACCTCAACGGAAGCCTGTACGAAATCGCGATGAGCTTCGGCTTCAGCCGGCTTCTCCCCGGTGGCAGCCGTACATGAACACATCGAAATCCGAAGCCCTCTTTCGCCGCGCGCAAAATCTGATTCCCGGCGGCGTGAATTCTCCCGTGCGGGCGTTTCGCAGCGTCGGCGGTAACCCGCTGTTCATCGCGCGCGGCGAAGGGTCGCACATCTTCGACGCCGACGGCGCCGAGTACATCGACTACGTCGGCTCGTGGGGGCCACTGCTGCTCGGACACCGTCATCCGGCAATCCTTCAGGCCATCGAAGAAGCGCTCCGCATCGGGACCAGCTTCGGCGCGCCGACCGAGCGCGAGATCGAGCTCGCCGAAGAGATCCGCGACGCTGTCCCGTCGATCGAAATGGTCCGGCTGGTGAACTCCGGTACAGAAGCCACCATGTCCGCGATTCGCCTCGCGCGCGGATTCACCGAACGCGACCTAACCGTGAAGTTCGAAGGCTGCTATCACGGCCATGTGGATTCGCTTTTAGTCAAAGCCGGTTCCGGCATGGCGACCTTGGGGATCGCCGACACGGCGGGAGTTCCGGCGGCTTTCTGCGACACCACCATCGCGCTCCCCTTCAATTCGGTCGAAGCCCTCGAGCGCGCCTTTCAGACGCACAGTTCCCGCATCGCTTCGGTGATCGTCGAGCCGGTGGTTGGAAATATGGGTTGCGTCCCTCCCGCGCCGGGCTATCTGCAAGCCCTTCGCGACATCACCGCAAAACACGGTTCGCTCTTGATCTTCGACGAAGTGATGACCGGGTTCCGCGTAGCACGCGGTGGCGCTCAGGCGCTCTATGGAATCAAGCCGGACCTGACGACCCTGGGCAAAGTGATCGGCGGAGGATTGCCCATCGGAGCTTACGGCGGACGCGCCGACATTATGAGCCGAATCGCGCCATCAGGGCCGGTCTATCAAGCTGGCACGCTATCCGGCAATCCGCTGGCGGTCTCCGCCGGACTGGCGATGCTCCGGACGATCAAGACAACGTCCGATCTCTACCAGCAACTCGAATCTCGCGCGGCGAGATTGACGAGCGCGATTCCTGCCGGGCTCACGGTCAATCGTGTCGGATCCATGTTCACCACCTTTTTCACGGACCAGCCCGTGACGGATTACGAATCTGCCAAGCGCTCGGACACCGCCCGATTCGGCCGCTACTTCCGCCTGATGCTCGAGCGGGAAATCTACCTCGCGCCCTCGCAATTCGAGGCCGCGTTCGTCTCGGCAGCCCACACCGAGCAAGACATCGACCGTACGATTGCAGCGTCGAAGGAATGCTTCGCGCTATCCGCGGATGCCGCTACTCCACGCTAGTACGTATCATTTGGTCGCATTTATAGTTATTAACCCGTTGCGTATTCCGCCGGGCATTCAGGATAATCGGGCAAGATGGCGCCAAGTGTGGCCTTGCCACAGACCTATACCCACAAAGCCAGCCCCTACAGCAGCCATTCGCTTCTCTTGAGCTGCTTGCCGGCCGAAGGCCGCGGCAGACGCGTGCTGGACGTGGGCTGCGCGAGCGGATATCTCGCGGCGATCCTCGCCGAGCGGGGATACGACGTGGTCGGTCTCGAAAGATCCGGCGCATATGGAACGCAATTTCCGCAGAACGTCAGGCTCATCGAAGCCGATCTGGATGCCGGCCTCCCTTCCGTCCCTGGAAGATTCGCTTACGTGATCTGCGGCGATATTCTCGAACATCTCCGCGACCCGCAATCGATGCTGGAACAGCTTGCCCAAGTGCTCGACCAAGACGGTGTTGTGATTGCGTCTCTGCCGAACAGCGGTAATCTCTATTTCCGCCTTGTCGTGCTCAGCGGACAATTCCCGCAAGAGGACAAGGGTCTCTTCGATCGCACTCATCTGCGCTTCTACGTCTGGAAAGGATGGCGCGACCTCTTCGAATCCGCCGGATTCTCACTCGACGCGCCGAAGGTGAGCGGCATTCCCGTTGGACTTGCTTTCCCCAAATGGGACGGCACTGCGCTCGTGCGTGGACTCGAGTCGCTCTCCCACACCCTTGCGCGGATTCGCCCAAGCCTGTTCGCCTATCAATTCGTCGTGACCGCCCGCCGGAGGATCGGTTGATGCCGGAGAAACCCAAAGTCGTCGTAGTCATGCCCGCCTACAACGCGGCAAAGACCTTACACATGACCTACGCCGACCTGCCCCAGGACGTGGTCGACCTCGTGATCCTGGTCGACGACGGCAGCAAAGATGAAACCACGCGCATCGCACGCGAGCTCGGTCTCGAGCTCTTCGTCCACAACAAGAACTACGGCTACGGCGCCAATCAGAAGACCTGCTATCGCGAAGCTCTCAAAGCAGGCGCCGATATCGTAGTTATGGTCCATCCCGATTACCAATACGACCCAACGCTGTTGCCCGAAGTGATCCGCCCGATTGAAGAGGACAAGGCCGATGTCGTCCTCGGGTCGCGTCTTCTGAGAGCCAACGCGCTCGCCCAAGGCATGCCCTGGTGGAAATACTACTCCAACATCTTTCTCACTTATCTCGAGAACAAAGCCTTCGGCCTCAATCTTGCGGAATATCACACGGGATATCGCGCCTTCCGCCGCTCGGCGCTGGAAGCGGTGAATCTACAGATGAATTCCGACGCGTTCATCTTCGATCAGGAGATCATCGCGCAGGTGGTCCAACTCAAGATGCGGATCGAGGAGGTTCCTGTTCCGACCCGCTACTTCGCGCAAGCCTCCTCGGCGTCGTTCGGTCAGAGCTTCGTTTACGGCCTTTCCATTCTCTGGGTTTTACTCAAGTTCGTGATGCACCGGTCCGGACTCCGGCGTCAACTGCAATTCGAGAGCTTAGAGCGGCGATACAATCCAGCGCCCGTCCCACCCCCAGGTATTTCGGAACGGCGACACAGGCCCCGTCCGTAACACGGACTAATTCGCAGTAGGACTTCTCGCAACGTAATCGACCACAGTTGTGTCGATCATCCCCTTTTTACGGATCAGCCGAAGACCCAACTGTTGCCGCACAGCATCGGTAAGAGTTGGAAGAGCTACCGCGTCCGGGGCCACTGCCAAAGGGTCGGGAGTCCATGACAGTTCGAAATCGTACATGCCAGTAAGAGCCGTAGCATCGGTCACCGGCAGATCGAAGTAGCTCGACAGTTGATCGACCAGATACGAAACCGGTTCATTCACGGCGTGAATCGTCGCGTGATCGCGCCGAAGCACTAGGTATGACCCCCGGTACGGAACGCCCGGTGTCTCGGACTGGTCTACCGATGAACTTCCCGCTTTCAACTTCGTGGTGCTCTTGTCCACGCTCAGTTCATAGACATCTCCCTCTCTCTTTTCCCAATGAACCTTCAGTTGAAGGCGCTCCGCCAGCATGTTCTGGAGCATGAGTTGAAAGTCCTCTTTCGTGGCGCCCGGTCGGATCTTGGCTTCCACCTCGAATCGCGCCGTCTCAGTCCAATTTGGCGCAACAAGCTGGTATGCCTTGATGTCATAAGCCAATTTGATCAGCCACGACAAGCTGTTGCAATTGGACCGAAAGCGTTCCGGATTCTTTGTACCGGGCCCACCCTCACCGCGACAACTGCCACCAGAATCAGGAACCAGCTTGATGGAAGCCACCTCAAATCGCGGCGCCGTCTGAGCTGCGCCGGCCGAGCTAAGCAAAACAAAGACTGCGGCAGTCTTCACAATCATGGCACTCTCCCCGCCCGGCGAATCGGCACGCGATCGTTGGATTCGGCCACGGCAAAGTCACCCAACCGAATATTCGGGCTTTCCATTGTGTAGCGAAAATAGGCCTTCGGAGAACGAACCGAGAGAACAGCCGGTTGTTCGGGGACCGCTGGAGCAATATGGTCGACGCCCCCCTCGATTAACTGATATTTTTCTAAAACGATCGGATAGATGAGCAGTTGGACTGGGAAAAGCGAATAAACGCTCCAACCGCCGTCTTGCGCAATCCGTTCAGAAACAAACGGTTTTGGATGGTGGAAAGCCTCCCGGCAAACGAACAGCCTCCGGTCGTAGTTTGCCACAACCCCGCACTGACCCAGCCCTGTGATGTAGACCGGAGTTCCGTCCAACGGAACCTCCGAAGTACGCGCTTCGCCGAACTGAGTCAGGTAAAATTCCGTTTGCACAGTGATGGGGGAGTTCCTCGCTGCATCGAAAAACTTCCTGTCCACTGACGTCTTGAGATCCAGCTCCCCTTCCACAAGGTCGACTCGCGACGACGGACGCCGTGTGATCCCCGACAACGTCTTAAATACAATGTTCGACGATCGGACGTTCAAATCTTCAGGGTGAGCTCCCGCAACAGCAATCGGAAACGTTAAGCCCTGCTGGTATAGATGTACGGGCCCTGTTGGGATCTTTTGCGGCTCCACTTCTACCACACGCAGGGCGAACTGCCCGCCAGGGCCGCCAACCAAATGCGACTGAATCGCGAATGCAAGGCTTCGTGGAAAAGAGAGATAAAGCACCAGCCCCAATAGGGTAGCGCCAGCGGCAAGCAGAGCCGTATTTCCAGACCGGCGGAGCCTGTATTGCCGCCACAACAAAACAACAGTGATCGCAGCTATTAGGAACAGTCCCAGAGAGGTTCGAATCCATTCCAAGTCACCCTGCGAACGCATGCGATGTAACGGCATGGCCAATACTGTTGCCGTCAGAACAACGACCGGAAGGAATTGGGCGAGATTACGTGTGAGAGCCGCGATTGCCGCCACCGGAAGCAAGAGCAGCACTGAAATCAGCGCTTGATTCCACAGCAGGCCGTCGATACCGGAAAAGAGCGGAAGCCCGTCGAAGGAGACAATCGCCGCCTGCGCCAGCATAAACGGTAGATTGACGAAAATGAGAACGAACATCGCCTTACCGAGCACCAAACCCGCCCGGCTGTACGGCCTCGTGAGCCAGAAGTGGCGATCCCCAGGCAGAGCTTCTGTCTGAATCGCACGGGCAACAAGGAGTGTCCAAGCGATTGGTAGCAGCAAGTTCCAGACTCCTTCGGGGGAGTGGAAAACAACTCCAGGCCGCTGCAACCCTTCCCACGTTTGCACACCGGTGACAAGGAGGAGGAAAAGCAGCAGAAAGACGGCAGAGATCTCCCAGCGTAAATGACGCGCATCCTTACGGAAGATATGTAGAGCCTGTTCGAAGGTTGTCATCGTCTTCTCCTCTTAAGCCGCCACTTGAGACGCGCGCGCCAAAGTCACAAAAATGGACCGCAGCGGCATGGGGTTCGCCTCAATGTTGGTCACACCGCGGAACAACAGTTGGATCTCACCGATGGTCCTCTGCGGATCGAAATGCGTCTCCACAAATCGCACCACCGCTGGCGAAGCTTCCGGCCGCAGCCAATGGGAGGGCCAGGGGGCAGGTAATGTCGGTTCATTCAAAGTGACTTGCATCTCGCGAAAGCGTGAAGTCAATGCGGATAGTTCCTCTCCGAATTCCAGCCGGCCTTGGTTCAAGTACCCGATATGACTCGAGAAACTTTCGATGTCCGCCAGATCGTGAGAAGACACGATCACCGAAAGCGGATGTTCCGATTCGAGCAGCGCGTCGATCAACTCTTCGCGAGTAAGTGGATCGAGCCCGCTGAACGGCTCATCGAGAACCAGCAGTTTCGGATGATAAGCCAGCGACGAAGTCAGCGCGGCCTTCATCTGCATGCCGCGAGAAAAATGTTTCAACGGACGATCCATGGGTAAGCGAAAATGCGCCACCAGTTCGGACGCTCGCGCATCGTCCCACGTCGGATAGAACGGCTTGAGATAGCGGAGCAGATAATCCATCGTCATCCATCCCGGCAGTTCCTGATTCTCGGAAACATAGCCGATCTGTTCGAAGTGCCTTCCCTGCAACTCACGGGAATCGATGCCCAGCACGGTCGCCTCGCCCGAGGTTGGGCGATGCAGGTTCATCATCAGCTTAAGCGCCGTGGTTTTGCCCGCCCCGTTTGCACCCAGCAGGGCGTAGACGCTGCCCTCCGGTACGGCCAGCGAAAGTTTATCGAGCGCGAGCTGTTTGCGGTAGCGCTTGGAGAGATCGTGCGTAGTGAGAACGTCGCTCATGATTTCCTTCCATTTCGTCCGCCATCCAAGCGCTCCCAATGATCGGCGAGCGCTTGCGTGACTTCGTCCAGATGCAACCCCAGTTTCTTAGCCTCAACAACGAGTTGTTCCAATTGCGTTCGCAACAGCTGTCCGCGTTGAGCCGAAGTCGAGGCGGCAGGCGCGGCCACGACAGTACCGATGCCCGGGAGCGCTTCCAGCAATCCTTCGTTCATCAGGTGCGCAACGACCTTCTGCGCCGTGTTCGGATTGATTCGTAATTCCTTGCTCAACGCCCGGATCGAAGGAAACGCGTCACCGGGCCGCATTTGGCCCGCAATCATGGCCTTTTTGGCGGCGTAGACCACCTGCTCGTAGATCGGCACGCCAGGGCCAAATGTCAGTCGGAACGGAATCACCATGTGTACTATCTCACATAGTACACATAGCGCGCAAGGAGAATTTTTAGGTCTACTGCGCGACCTTAAAAAGCTAGTTCACACTCAAGGCTTGACGATCAACAAGCGTTTGGACGGAGCCGTCCGGAAGTAGTCGTTTCGTGGTTACTTTTAACGGAAAGCAACCCAAGTCCGGCGATCTGTACACAGTAGTTGTATCACCAGTCACCCATTGAGTTCCCACAGTCCGAAAACCAAGTATCGTTTCGTGGTCAACCACCACTGCTGGCCCCGGGGCCTCAATACAGCCGTTACGCACTAGGGCAGCTGTTTTCTCCCTCTCTACCCGTTCACTTGCACGGAAAGGCGACGTGATCTCAAACAGAACAAATCCCGCCGTGAGTAGCGTCCCCTGAATCATACTCTCGAAGTTATGTCCCGGACGGAAACTCGACAACACAATCTCGCGATTATTGTGTTTGTGAGAGGTAATATACTCGCGGGTCGCGGGTGACCCATCATTCGAATACCGGATAATAACCGAATCTACAGTGTGAAGGACCGGGAGCATCATTGGCAGCAAAACGCATGCCCCAACTCCAAGAGCAGCGCCGGCAAACAGACTCTTTTTGCGGATCACGAGTCTTTCCTTATGTCACAAGATATCATGGGTCTAATCAAGCAAGCTGGTCACACTCCGGAAACTTTGCGACGTTTGAGCGCGATGCAGCCTTAGACCTTAGCAGAAGGATTGTGTCTCCGATTCAAGATCATTCGCCCAGTAGGTGCAAAACGACGCTCCGCCGGTGAGGCGCGCGGCGGTGCTCGAACACATAGATTCCCTGCCATGTGCCAAGCGTCGGCCGGCGATTCAGAACCGGAATCGTGAGTTGTGTGTCGGAGAGCGCCGCCCGTATGTGGGCGGGCATGTCGTCACTGCCTTCGGCCGTGTGCCGGTAAAGTTTATCGTCCTCTGGAGCGAGACGAGTGAAGTGATCGTTCAAATCCTGTATGACGTCGGGGTCGGCGTTCTCTTGGATCGTGAGAGAAGCGGAGGTGTGCTGGATAAAGAGAGTAAGTAACCCGGTTTCGATGCCGGACTCCCTCACCCAGGCCACAACCTGATCGCTGATTTCGTATAGCCCCTTGCCCCTGGTATTCACTTCCAGGCGGCGCGTGGACTGCTTCATTCCACCGTAACGCTCTTGGCGAGATTTCTCGGCTGATCGACGTCGCAGCCGCGCCGCACTGCGATGTGATACGCCAGCAACTGCAGCGGAACGATCTCGAGCAGCGGCAGCAAGAGTTCCTTGGAGGTCGGAATCTCGATGACGTAGTCGGCCATCTTGCCAACCAGGCGGTCACCCTCGTTCGCGACGGCGATCACGATTCCCTCGCGGGCCTTCACTTCTTGGATGTTAGACAGAGTCTTCTCATAGAGCAGGCGGCTGTCTTCATTCGCAGGGTCGTGAGCGGCCAAAACAACCACAGGCAGCTTCTCATCGATCAGCGCATTCGGACCGTGCTTCATCTCGCCGGCGGGGTAGCCTTCGGCGTGGATGTAGGAGATTTCCTTCAGCTTGAGCGCGCCTTCAAGAGCGATCGGGAAGTGAACGCCGCGGCCCAGGAACAGGAAATCAGTAGCGCGAAACAGCTTCCGGGCCAGCTCCTCGTACATCGCCTCTTGCGACAGCACCGTTTCGAGCTTCCCGGGAATGTGCAGCAGCTCTTGAACAAGGCAACGGGACGTGCTCTCATCGAGCTTCTCCCGAGCCTGACCAAGATACATCGCCAGCAGGAACAGCGCGGTTAGCTGGCAGGTGAACGCCTTCGACGAAGCCACGCCGATCTCAGGACCGGCATGCGTGATGATCGTTCCCGCCGCCTCGCGGGTGACCATCGAGCCCACCACGTTGCAGATCGATAGCGTCTTCGAGCCCTTCTGCTTGGCTTCTCTCTGCGCGGCCAGCGTGTCGGCCGTCTCGCCGGATTGCGAAATCACCACCGTCAGCGTATCGTCCGAGATAATCGGATCGCGGTAACGGAACTCGCTTCCGTAGTCGACTTCGACAGGAATCCGCGCCAGCTTCTCGATCATGAATTTGCCGGCCAGCGCCGCATGCCAGCTCGTTCCGCAGGCCACGATCCGGACCTGCTTGAACTCTTTAAACTGTTTGGCCGAAATATCCATCTCGTCCAAAAAGATTTTCCCGGTCTCCTGACCGACTCGCCCGAGCGTCGTATCCCGGATGGCGCGCGGCTGCTCGAAGATTTCCTTGAGCATGAAATGCTTGTAGCCGCCCTTTTCCGCCATGATCGGGTCCCAAAGGATATGGGACACCTGACGATTGACGGGCCGGCCGTCGAAATCGCTCAGCCGGACGCCGTCGGAAGTCAGAACGGCCATGTCACCGTCGGCGAGGAAGAACATGTCTCGCGTGTGCCCAAGTATGGCGGGGACGTCCGACGCGACGAAGTACTCGTTATCCCCGAGACCGATCACAACAGGGGGCCCGGAGCGCGCCGCGACAATCTTGTTCGGATCGCTTCGAGAAAGCGCCGCCAGGGCAAACACGCCGGTGAGTTGTTTGACGGCTGTACGTACCGCCGACTCCAGATTTCCGGTGAAGTGCTTCTCAATCAGATGCGCAATGATCTCGGTGTCCGTCTCGGTGACGAATTTGTGGCCTTCGTCCTGTAGCTGCTGCTTCAGGGCGAGATAGTTCTCGACGATTCCGTTATGCACGACGACGATCTGTCCCGTGCAATCCCGATGCGGGTGAGCGTTCTCTTCGGTCGGACGCCCGTGCGTCGCCCAGCGGGTATGCCCTATTCCGTAAGCGCCTTCGAGCGGACTCATCCGGACGGCGTCTTCCAAATTGCGCAGTTTTCCCGATGCGCGCCGTACATTTAGCGCGCAGTCGTCGCCCACGACCGCGATACCGGCCGAATCGTATCCCCTGTATTCGAGCCGCTTCAGCCCGTCCAAAATGATCGGCACCGCCTTGCGGTTGCCGATATAGCCCACAATGCCGCACATAATTGGTTCTACTCCCCGATTTCGATCTGGTAATCCTCGATGACCGGATTCGTCAGAACATCGCGCGCAACACTGTCGATGTCCTTCTGCGCCTGTTCTTTCGTCACGCCGGGGGCGAGCGCAATTTCAAAGAACTTGCCCTGCCGAACCTCCGACACACTCTGGTAGCCCAGCCCGGTCAGCGCGGAGCGTACCGTTTGGCCCTGGGGATCGAGGACCGTCTTCTTGAGGGAAACAAAAACGCGAGCTTTCACCCTAAGTATTATATCGGGCGGGAGATCCAAGACGAATAGGGGTCGAGCCTAGTACTTTCGGGCGATTAGCATTCCCGTCACGAATCCAACGGCCATCATTGTCATCGCCGACCCTAAGGGCTTATTTTTCATACACTTCAATAGATCTGCACGAAAATTATACTTTTTCATGCACTTTGAGGCCATTTTGGTGACATTTTCGACGATTTCCATAGCTGCACCTCCGCTGAAAATGCAGCAATCGGGATGCCTAAACCAGAATGGCGAAGGTGGACTCGGTCCGGGTGATTGGGCGGTAGAGGGTGTCGCGCTCAACCGGCTCACGGCCGGCTTCCCGGATCAGGCGCAACAATTCGCCACGCCGCAGGGATTGGCTGGTGGTCGCGCCGGCGTCGTGGTAGATCTTTTCCTCGACCACCGTGCCGTCAATGTCATCGGCGCCAAACCGCAATGCGATCTGGGCAACCGAAGGAGTCATCATGATCCAGTACGCTTTAACGTGCGGGATGTTATCCAGCATTAATCGCGAGATGGCGATCTGTTTGATATCGAGGAAGCCCGTCGTCTTCGGGATATGCGAAAGAGCCGTGTTGTCCGGATGGAAAGCAAGCGGGATGAAGGTCACGAATCCGCCAGTTTCATCCTGAAGCTCACGGAGTTTCACCAAGTGATCGACACGGTCTTCGTCGTTCTCGATGTGACCGTAGAGCATCGTGCAGTTGGAATTGAGACCCAGTTGATGAGCTGTGCGCGCAGTGTCCAGCCACTCTTGGCCGGTCAGCTTGTGATCGCAGATCACACGGCGTACTCGATCACAGAAGATTTCGGCGCCGCCGCCGGGCATGGAGTCAACGCCAGCGTCTTTGAGCTGCTGTAGCGTTTCCCGGATCGAAAGCTTGCTGCGCTGCGCGAAATATCCGACTTCCACCATCGTGAACGCCTTCAGGTGCACCTGCGGAAAGCGTTCTTTTAATCCGCGCAGCATCTGGCAGTACCAATCGAGTGTCAGCTCAGGATGCAAGCCGCCGACGATGTGGAACTCGGTGACGGCCTCGCTCCATCCGATGCCCGCGGTCTCCCAGACTTGATCGAGCGACATCGTGTAGGAATTTGGATCTTTCGCTCTTTTGCCAAACGCGCAGAGACGGCAGCTGGCGACGCAGACATCCGTCGGGTTGATGTGGCGATTGACGTTGAAGTAGGTCGTGGAACCGTGAAGCCGCTCCCGAACCAGATTCGCCATGTATCCCAGAGCCAGGAGGTCCGGGCTGCGATACATGGCGAGGCCATCGTCGTAGCTCAGCCGGATTCCCGCCTGCACTTTCTCCAGAATTGGCTGTAGACGGCGGTCCTCAAACGCGGCTTGCATAGAAGATATCAGCGGCCCAAAACAAGAAGAATAGCACGCTCACGTAGCCATTTATGGTGAAAAAGGCCGCATTGACGCGGGAGAGATCGTCAGCGCTCACCAGGCGATGCTCGTAGATCAGCAGGCACGCGACGACCGCAATGCCGGCGATACTCAGCGCGCCCAATTGCAGGGCATAGACCAGCATGCCCAGACAGACCAGCATCGCGACATGCAGGAGCCGCGACAGAAGCAGAGCTCCGGCTACGCCGAACCGGCGAGGAAGGCTGAAAAGGCCCGCTTCATTGTCGAACTCGTAGTCCTGACAAGAGTAGATGATGTCGAAGCCGGCGGTCCAAAAAGTAACGGCGGCGGTCAACCAAAGGATTCTTGAGTCGAGCGAGCCGCGTATGGCGATCCAGGCCGCGGCAGGCGCAATGCCAAGCGCGAATCCGAGCACCAGATGGGAGAGCGATGTGAAGCGCTTGGTGAACGAGTAGAAAAAAACGATCCCTAGCGCGACCGGAGCAAGCCGAAAGCAGAGCACATTCAACCGGCCCGCCGCGAAGATGAAGACGAGCGAGGAAACGAGGACGAATCCCCAGCCGAAACCTGCCGAAAGCAAACCAACCGGGATATGGCGCATCCTGGTACGCGGATTTCGTCCGTCGATATCGGAATCGATGAGCCGATTGAAAGCCATTGCGGCCGAGCGGGCGCCGACCATCGCGACAACAATCCAAGAGATTTTGAGCCAAAGCGAGCGGTCGTAGGCGCCGGCGTCGCGGATCGCGAGCAGCGCTCCCGTCATCGCAAAGGGCAGGGCGAAGAGCGAGTGCTCGAACTTGATCATTTCGAGCGTGAGGCGGACCTTCTTCCAGAACATCTAAGAAAACAGTGTAAGCAGCAACTCGTCGCCGCAGAGAAAATTCGGAATGATGTAATCGGCGCCGACACCAGCCAGACGATTCCGTTTCCATAGATCCACGTCAAGGCACTCCGGCTCGGCCGTGGCAAGGCCGACGGTCACGCCGCCGACCTCTCTGACGTTCTCAATTTCGACGTAGCCGTCGCCGAAACCGAGGAACTGTTCGCCTTTGAATTCGGAGGAGTTAATCAGGCGCTGAATCAGAATTTTTTTCGAGAAAGATTTGTAGTCGTCAAGCGCGCCGTAGACGCCGCCGTTGAAGTAGCGGTCCACGTCGAGGAGGCGCGCTTCTTCGCGCATGTAAATCTGGTCGGTTCCGCTCGCCAGGTACATTTTCAAACCGCGTTCTTTTAACGATTCGAGCAGTTTGCGGGCTCCGGGGACCAGATACTTTTCCGGGTCGCAGCGGCCTTCGCGAAGCTCCTCGATCGTGCCGCGGATTTTTTCGTTGAGCAACGCCAGATAACGGTTCTTATACTCCAACGGATCAAGAGGCTTTCCACCCCGCTTTTCGATCTCCTCGGCGAGCGCGATCATCTGGTACATGGTCTGCTTGCCCGTCAGCCGGCCTACGTATTCTTCGACGATCGCGCGAACGTCTTCTTCCCGCTCTCCGGTTTTAAGGTCGAGCAGAATCTCTACCATCATCGGGATCATGATTTCGGTCCAGCCGGACCGAATCACAGAGATGGTACCGTCGAAATCGAAGAGGGCAACGCGAGCGTTGGCGGCGCTGACTCCTGGCCGCAGGTGTTCAATCATGCTTTTGATCGGCGTCAATTCGTACTAATCCGCAGCCGTTTGCTTGTTCTTCCGCTCGGCGGGCATGAACTTCTTGATGAAGTTCGTGTCGAAGACGCCGTCCCGGAAGGCAGGATCGTTGATTACTTTTTTCTGCAGCGGAATCGAGGTATGGATTCCTTCCACCACGAACATCTCGAGCGCGCGATTCATGCGGTCGAGCGCCTCGGTCCGGTCGCTGCCGTAGGTGATCAACTTTGCGACCAGCGAATCGTAGTGGGGCGGAATCGTACAAGAGGTATAGGCGGCCGTATCCACGCGAACGCCGATGCCGCCAGGAAGATTCAGCCCCGTGATCTTTCCAGGAGACGGCTGGAAGGTGACCGGGTCTTCCGCGTTGATCCGGCATTCGACGGCATGGCCCCGAAACTTGACTGGGGTTTCGATGATGTCGTTCAGGCGCGCGCCTCCGGCGATCAGGAGCTGGCTCTTCACCAGGTCGATTCCGGTGATCGCTTCGGTGACCGGATGCTCCACCTGAATTCTGGCGTTCACTTCGATGAAGTAGAGTTCGCCGGATTCGTCCATGAGGAACTCGACGGTGCCGGCATTGGTATAGCCGACCTTCTTCATCGCGGCCTGGAGCTGCTTCGATATGCGCTCGCGCAGCTTCTGCGACATCTTGGGTGACGGCGACTCTTCGATCAGCTTCTGGTGGCGGCGTTGAATGGAGCACTCACGCTCACCGAGAATTTCGATATTCCCGTGCTCGTCGCCGAGGACTTGAAACTCGATGTGCCGCGGCGCTTCGATAAATTTTTCCAGGTAGACATCGGCGCAACCGAAGGCGGCCGCCGCTTCCTGCTGCGCTTGCGCGAAGGAGGAGGCCATCTCCGACGCCTGCCGGACGATGCGCATGCCTCGTCCGCCGCCGCCGGCTGAGGCTTTCACGATCACAGGGTAGCCAATACGGCCCGCCGTTTCGATGGCATGTTCGGCGCTTTCGAGTACTCCGTCGGAACCGGGGAGAATCGGTACGCCCGCGTCCTTCATAATGCCGCGAGCGCAGTCTTTTACGCCCATGGAGCGGATCACTTCCGGTTTCGGACCGATGAATTTGAGCCCGGAGACTTCGCAGACCTCGGCGAAGCCCGAGTTTTCGCTCAAGAACCCATAACCAGGATGGATAGCGTCCGAATTGGTGATCTCGGCGGCTGAGATGACGGAAGGAATGTCGAGGTAGCTTTTCGCGCTCTTTGCCGGGCCGATGCAGACCGCCTCGTCGGCGAACCGGACGTGAAGACTTTCGCGGTCGGCTTCCGAATACACGGCGACCGTCGAGATCTTCAAGTCGCGGCAGGCGCAGATCACGCGGAGGGCGATCTCGCCGCGGTTCGCGATCAGTACTTTCTTAAAGGGGGCGGATGGCAAACAGCGCCTCCCCGTACTCGACCGGCTGGCCGTTCGACACCAGCTTGCTTGTGACCACACCCGAGATTTCGGCTTCGATCTCGTTCATGAGCTTCATCGATTCGATGATGCAGAGAACCGTTCCGGGCTGGACGGTTTCTCCCACCTTCACGAACGCCGGAGCGCCCGGCGCGGAGCTCTCATAAAAGGTTCCGACGATCGGCGATTTGACGAGCGTCTCACCGTCGGACGGAGCCGGCGCTCCCGGCGCTGACGCTCCCGCGGCGGCCACTTTCGGGGGCGGCGCCGCGGCCATGGCGGCAGCACCTTCGATAGCGGCGGTGACCACGCGGGCTTCGCGCTGCGTCCGCCGAATGCGCACGCGATTTTCGCCGCGCTGGACTTCCAGCTCGGCGATACCGCTCTCATTGACCACTCCGATCAGTTCTCGAATCTCTTCAATTGTCATGAAGTCCGCTTTTAGATCTCCCGGAATTCTTTGGACGTAGGGGTCAGTATCTCACAGCCGCGCTTGGTGACGACGACCGTGTCTTCGATTCTGACTCCGCCAAAGCCTTCCAAATACGCGCCCGGCTCAATCGTGATCGTCATTCCTTCCTGCAGCCGGGTCTTGTCTTTCTTCCCCAAACGGGGGGGCTCGTGGATCTCGAGCCCCAGACCATGCCCGGTGGAATGCACGAATGCCTTATCCAAGCCTCGTTTTTTGAGCGCGTGGCGCGCTTTTCCATCCACAAAATCGGCGGTCACACCCGGCTTCACGGCGTCGATGGCGGCCAGCTGCGCCTCCAGGACTGCCGCGTAGATCTTCTTGATTCGGCTGCCCGCGCGCCCCAGAGAGACGACCCGGGTCATGTCGCTGGCATACCCGGCCAGGGTCGCGCCCATGTCTATCAATAATAGTTCATTCGGTCCCAGGATTTTATCGGTGGGTTGAGCGTGCGGCAAGGCGGAGCGCGCGCCGGCAGCGACAATTGTTTCGAAAGCCGGCTTTTCGGCGCCGAGCCTTCGCATCCGGTAGTCAATTTCGGCGGCGAGATCGGACTCCTTTGTCCGTCCGGGGCGAATCACACGGAGTGCCGCTTCGAAAGCGGCGGAGTTGGCGTCCACCGAGCGCCGGATCAAAGCGATCTCGGCCGGGGATTTCACCATCCTACGGGCTTCGATCAGATTTCCAAGAGCAAAAAGAGTGGTACGGGCGGGCGCGTGGTCTTTCAGGAACGCGTACTGCTCGTAGCCGACACGAGCTTTCTCAAAACCAAGCCGCCGGATCTTCTTTTTCGCAACGACCGAAAGGATCTCCGGCAGAATGGGGCCGGAGCTGACCCGAATCGGGCAGCTAACCTCGGCGGCGGAGGCGATGCGATAGCGCGGATCGGTGAAAAAGACGGAGTCGCCCGACGCGATGAGAAGGAGCACACCGTTACTGCCGGTGAATCCGGTGAGATAACGGACATTGGGCAGGAAGGTGACGAGAAAGGCGTCTACCTTGTGCCCGGCCAATTCCCCGGCAAGCTTGCGTCTGCGTTGTTCGTATTCGTTAAAGGGCATCAGGAGCCGGTCACTTGTCGCCGCTCAGGTCCTGGCAGAGAAGCAGCGCCCGGTTGGAGAGCGCTTCCGCCTGCTGCAAGTCCTCGTCTTTCAGCGCGGTTTCCGTCTGTTCCAGGAAAGCTTGGATGCGATCGACGGAGTTCTTATCTTTGTCAGAGAGCTGCCGATTCTTGGCCTTGGTCAGGATATCCGCGACTTGCTTTTGCCGGGCGGCGATACCCGAGAGCAGCTTTTGACGCTCAGCAGGGCTTTCAACCGGGCGCAAACGGCGGGCGACGGGCGGAGCGGCGGGCGCTGGAGTCGCAGGAACCGGTTGAGGAGCCGGGACAGAGGCGTTTTGTCTAGGCTCGGTTCGAGGAGCGCGCGCCGGGGGCGTGATCTGCGCCGCGGGAGCTGGCGCGGGCTCGGGAACAGCCGTTACGACAGCTCCGGCTTCGATGGGCTGCGGCTTGGGCAAGACCGCTTGTGTCTGGGGAACGGAAACCGGCTCGCTCGCGGTCTGCCGCGGGGCGGGCGGAGGTACCGGCTGCGGCACATTCACCGGGGTTTTCGCGGCGGCTCGATTGGACCGCAGAGAGCATCCGAAGAGAGACACGGCTACACAGCAAAAAATCGTGAATGGGATCGAAGTGGCTCCGAGCGTCATTGGGAAGAACCTTCCAATGGGAAGCGGAGGATGAACGTCGTCCCCTTCCCAGGCTCGCTATTGAAATCAATTTTACCATTATGGAGCTGGACAATTCGAAAGGTCATCGCCAAGCCTATGCCGGAGCCTTTTTTCTTGGTCGTGAAGTAGAGCTGGAAGATCTTGTCGCGCTTGTCCGGAGGGATGCCTGGGCCGGAGTCAGAGATTCGGATTTCGGCTTCATCGCCTTCGATCGAAGATTCAAAACGGAGCTCCCCGCCCTGGGGCATCGCTTCGATGGCGTTCACCACGATGTTCAACGCGGCCTGCTTGAGGAGATCGGGATCGACGACCATCGTCACGCCGGGGGCGTTCAGGGCGACGGAAACCGTCACGCCAACAGCTTGCGCCTGGGGACGGGCGAGCTCGGCGATCTCGGAGACGAACGTGTCGACGGCGACGTCGGCGGATTTGATCTCGACGGGGCGGGTGAAATCGAGGAACGTCTTGACGACGCGGTCGAGGCGGAGGATCTCGCTGGCGATGATCTCCATCTGGGGACTGACGTCGTAGTCGCCCTTGTTGAGCTTGATGCGGGCGAGCTCGACGTGCATTAGAATCGCATTCAGCGGATTCTTCACCTCGTGGGCGACGCCGCCGGTGACGCGATTGATCGCAGTGAGGCGCTCTGCCGTCTGGAGCTGTCCGCGGATCTGGCGCCGCGCTTCGGGGTCGCGCAGGCGGACCAGCACGCCGGCGTTCTTTCTCGTGCCGGAGGCGAAGCTTTCGAGTAACTCCACCGAGAGGAGAGCATGGGAGAGCTTCTTGCCGTCGCCATTGCTCGCGGTTCCGTCTGGGGTGAGACGGACGGGGAAGTTGCGGACAGGGCGGCCGGTCTCGAGGATCTGATCGAGGAAGAAGCCTACCGAGGCGTCGGGCGGGAAGATATCGGTCATCGTCAGGCCCATCAGCTCGAGGCGGCGCTTGCCGAGGAATTTTTCCAAGGAGCCGGAGGCGACCACCAGGTTGCGGTCGGCGCCGAAGACGAGAACGGCCTCTTCGAGCTGGTCGAGCAGGCGCTCGAAGTTGCCGAGTTGCTGGCCTAGGAGATTGACTTTGGATACCATCGCGCCGAACTCGTCTTCCCGCGTACGCCGCTGAGACTGAGTGTTCGACTCGTACTCGCCGCGGGTGAGATGGTCGAGCATCTTGGTCACGTTGCTCAGGGGTTGGAAGGCGAACCGGGCGAATACCAGCGCCCCGAAGATCGAAAGGATAATCGACAGCATCGAGACGACGAGCGCTTTTTGGAGCTCCGGCTGGACGTCATTGCGGATCAACTCGGTGCGTATGACCACGTGAACAAGAAGCTCGGGCCGAGGGCCTCCCGATCCGAGCGCTTCGGTAAGCCGATAGTATTTCGGCTCCTTTTGTTCGAGCAGAGCGTTGATCTTTTCGAGTAGGCCGGTTTCTTTGGCAAGCTGGCCATAGTCGGGGTAATCAGAGGGGAAAAGCGACCCGGGCCGGCGTGTGGTGTCCGTACTGAGAAGGACATGGTTGTCCGGATCGCAAATCGTGATCTCGAGCAGGCTGCGCGAGACCACCATGATTGTGGTCAGACGGGCGGTGAGATCGGCGTCATTCGCCAGCGCTTCCGGGATCGATAGAGCTGGCTGCTTTTCCACGCTTCGCCGGACGCTATCGGCGGCAAGCTTCTTCATCAGGTCGGCGCGATCGAAGGTGAACTGAAATTGCCTCTCGATCTCCGTCTTGAGGTAGTAAGCGGAGAAGATCCCCGTCAAAATCGCCACCAATCCGACCGAAATCAACGTCAGACGAGCGCGGCGGGTCATGCTCTACGAAGGGAGAAGGAGCAGCTTACCCGAAGTCTTCCGGCCTTCGAGATCGCGATGCGCCTGGGCGGCCTCGGAGAGGCGATACGTCTTGTCAATCCTGAGCTTGAGAGCGGACGATTCGATCCACTTGAGTGTGTCGCCGGCGCGCCACAGGAGTTCTTCGCGTGTCGCGATGTACTGACCCAGGACCGGACGGGTCAGAAACAGAGAACCCTTTGCGGCAAGTATTCCGGGGTCGAACGCGGCGACCGGGCCGCTCGATTGGCCGAAGAGGGCCATCATGCCGCGGGGACGAAGACAGTTCAAGCTCTTGAGAAAAGTCGTCTGGCCGACTGAGTCATAAACCACGTCGACGCCGAGCTGATCCGTTAGACGTTTCACTTCGGATTCGAAATCCTGCTTGGTGTAGAGGATGATTTCATCGGCGCCGGCTTGGCGGGCCAAGGCGGCTTTCGCTTCAGTGGAAACCGTGCCAAAAACACGCGCTCCCAGCATTTTCGCCATCTGTACTATCAGCAATCCCGCGCCTCCCGCGGCGGCGTGGACGAGAGCTGTGTCGCCCTTCTTCAACGAGTACACGGAATGCGTTAGGTAGTGCGCCGTCATGCCTTGCAGCATGGCGGCCGCCGCCTGGTTCGCATCGAGCGATCCGGGAATCTTCACCAGTTGCCAACTCGGCACGACTGCGTACTCGGCATAAGATCCGCGCGTCATCGCGTAAGCGACACGGTCTCCGACGGCGACTTCAGTAACCTCGGGTCCCACGGATTCGACGACGCCGGCGGCTTCCATGCCTGGAGTGAACGGAAGATCTGCTTTATATAAGCCCGTCCGGAAGTAAACGTCGATGTAATTGATGCCGGAGGTCTCAATCTTTACGAGCGCCTGTTTCGGTCCCGCAGTGGGCTTAGGAAGATCCGTCACCTCAAGAGCTTCCGGAGATCCTACATGTTTCACTTGAATCGCTTTCATGACGTTATTGATTACCGATGTTTGAAGGCCGCCGGGTCAAGTGGACCATCCCGGCATAGGCCAGAAGAAACAGCAATGTAAAAGGGAAAAGCGCGAGGCGCGCGAGGGTTCGGACGGCTCCGGCTCCCGCAAGCCCGGCGCGAAACAGCGCAAAATGCCGGATTACGGACCAGTGACCCCAGTCGAACCAGAAATAGTCGCCGTTTTCGTTGAGGATAAAAACTTTCGCCGGAAGACGCGCGGCCAGGACCCATTTCCATTTGGTCATCACGGGCTCGGCGCTGCAAATCATGCCAACGACAGAATATCGATTCTGCGCAAGTTCGCGATAAAGTCCGGAGCGCGCCTCGGCGCCCCGATAGTCGCTTACACGGTAGACTTTGGTGTTTTCTAACTGAAAACCCGAAGGAACCCCCGGATAGCAGGTGACCAGATCGATGAAGATCTCGTTCCCGTAGGTTTGGCGAAGTCCGCCGATCAACCCCTCAAGTAAGCCGCGAGAACCGCTTTCGATCAGAAGGATGCGCGTAACTCGCGGCGCTCGTCTTGTGAAAAAGTACCTCACGCCTCCCACCAATATAGCTTTGGCGGTTCTCGATTGGTGGGAGGCTCGGGATTTAGCTCCTGCCTTCTATTTGAAGGTTGTTGGTGACGTGAAAAACACCTGACACGCCGTTCGCGCGGATGTTCGCCAGGTTCCGGTCCGCCTGGCTTACGACGGTGCCTTCCAGCGTAACGTTGCCATTCTTCACAACGATGTGAATCGGCGGCACCGCCGACCACGAGTACTTACTAAGGGCCGCATATCCAAAGATCGCTCGATACACCGAGCGCCGAATCCGGTCATCGTTCGGAGACAGCGGCAGAACTTCGATATTGTTCACGACTCGGCCGACGCCCTCAATATCCTTTACGACTCTCTCGGCGTCGCTTTTCAGTGTCGGGCGCGTCACCTGGCCAAAAAGCATGACCGTGTTTCCTTCGACCTTGTAGGCGAGATTGTCGAAAACGCCATAGTAGGGAAGCATGACTAACTCATGCCGCACCTCTCGGCTCAAGTGTTGTGAGGCTCGATCACCCTGGAGATTGCTTCTATCCGCCGCCATTGGCCGCTGCCAAGCCATGGCTCCGCTTACGCCAAGAGCAACCACCACCACTGCGAAATATTTCTTCATACGTCCTCCTCCTGGACGTGATGAAGCAAGCTTGGCGCCAATACCCCAAGCCTTTTAGAAACAATAGGATTCTCCGAAGTGGCTTCATAGATACTACATGAACTCCGGTGGAGACTACGCCAAAATGCGCTCGTCAGCGGCGGCGCGCGCAAGAGATGTGAAAGAATGGAGCGAGGAGACAATCCAATGATGTGTCTTGGGTTCTCGGCGATCCGAAGTCGCCGCACTGGTTCCGTGTGTCTCTTGGCGCTGCTTTTTGGCGTGGCAGTCGCTTTGGCTCAAATTGGTCCATTTCCCGGCAGCCCCATCCCGGGCGCTCCCTATCCGAATGGACGTTACCCGGCAGGACGGTATCCGGGCGGGAGCCGGACTCCCGGATCTGGGCTCCCACTTCCAGGCGGTAAGAAGGGAAAGCAGGCAGAGCCGCAGCAACTGATCGACATCACCGGCGTACTGCGGATGCTCGACGACAAACAAATCGTAGTCGAGACCGACGATCATCGCGTTCTTAATTTGAAGCGCGCCGATACGACGAAGTTCCTCAAGAATGGCGATCCTATGAAACCGGCCGATCTCAAGCCGGGGGATCATCTGCAGATCGACGCGAGCCAAGACTCCAAGAGTATCTTCTACGCAGTCACGGTTAATTTCCAAAAGGAAGGGACGGCGTCCGAAAAGACTGCGGCGTCCAAGCCGGTAGATCTGCCAGGGCAAGATTCGAGTCCGGTCGACAGCGACGACGATCGCCCCCGCCTGAAGCGCGCCGACTCGCCGGTGAAGGTGGAGACTCCCGAGAACACGGAACAGTCGGCGCAAGTGAAAACCGATCCGGCGCCCACCCCTCCAAACGAGGCGGTTGAGGAGGCTCCGCCTCGCCGGATCGCTGCCGACCAACCGCTGCCCGCAGCCGAGGCAGATCCCGACGATCCAGGTCCGCCGACATTGCGCAGGGGTATCCCGACAAAACGAGCCCCATCCGCCCCACCCCGGCAGATCGCCAGCGCAAAGCCGCCAGCCTCCGCTACGCCGGCGGCGCCGGTCCGGACACCGTCTCCGGCCCCGCCTCCAGAGCCCGCGACAGTCGCGCGAGTCGCCCCGCCTCCTCAACCGGAATCGGCGGCGCGGGAGGCGCGCTCCGAAGATCCAGTCATCGAGAAGGCTCGCGAGGCCGCGGAAGCGTTCTCGGAAACATTGCCGAACTACGTTTGCCAGCAATTCACGGCGAGATTTTACAGCGACACGCACGTACCGAGCTGGAAACCCCAGGACGTGGTCTCCGCCAATGTAGTCTACGAGAATGGACGCGAAAGCTACCGGGATATCAAGATCAACGGGAAGGCCACCAAGAAGGGTGAGGAGGAGCAATCCGGCGCCTGGTCCACAGGCGAGTTCGGCACTCTGCTCCGCGATCTCTTCTCGCCGTCGACCGCCGCCGAATTTCACTTCCGCCGCGATTCGACCATCGCGGGAATGGCTGCGGCAGTTTATGATTATCAGGTGCAGCGTGAAAACTCGCACTGGCGCGTCCAGGTTCCTTCGCAGTATGTGTACCCTGCGTACAAGGGATCGGTGTGGATCGACAAAAAGAACGGACGCGTTTTGCGCGTGGAAATGCAAACTCGTTCGCTTCCCAAGGAGTTTCCACTCGACACGGTGGAAACCGCGGCCGATTACGAGTATGTGCGCATCGGCGGAACGCAGCAGTTTCTCCTTCCGGTTCACTCGGAAACGCTGATGTGCCAGCGGGAAAGCAACGTCTGCAACAAGAACACCATCGACTTTCGCAATTACCGGAAGTACTCCGGAGAAGCGACCATTACTTTCGACAAATAGCTCAACTATGAACATCGCCGAACTAGAAACTCCAGCGCTTTTGATTGATCTCGACGTCTTGGAAAAGAACCTGGCGAAGGTCGCCGGCTACGCCAAGAGCCACGGTCTGCGGCTGCGCCCGCACACCAAGACCCACAAAGTCCCAGCCGTAGGTAAGCTTCAACTACAGAGCGGCGCGGTCGGACTGACGGTAGCCAAGGTGGGCGAGGCGGAGGTCATGATCAGTTCGGGCACCCCCGATCTCCTGATCAACTATCCGGTGATCGGCGCTTCGAAGCTTGCCCGGCTGGCTGAAGTGGCGAAGAAGACGAACGTCACGGTCGCGATCGACAGCCCGCTGGCGGCTCGTCAGCTTTCGGAAGCCGCTGTCAACGCGAAGGTGACCTTCGGCGCTTTGGCGGAAGTCGACTTGGGGCTGGGCCGCGTCGGCGTGCCACCCAGCGAGGTGGTCGAGCTTGCGAAACTGATCGACAGCCTGCCTGGATTGAAACTCGAGGGCTTCACCTTCTACCCCGGCCACATCAAGAAGCTCAGCGACAATGGCCCGGATCCGCAGCTTGCCGGACTCGGACAGGCGGTGCAATCGATCCTCGCCGATTTCCGCAAGGCGGGGCTCGCAACCAATATCGTGAGCGGAGGCTCGACGCCGACCCTTTATCGTTCCCATGAAGTCTCCGGCCTGACGGAGATTCGTCCCGGCACGTATGTCTACAACGACGTCAACACCGTGCTATCCGGCGCTTGCGGCTGGGGGGACTGCGCCGTGTCCATCATGGCGACTGTGGTCTCGACGGCCAAGAAGGGCCAGATGATTATCGATGGCGGGTCCAAGACGTTTTCGTCGGATCGCACCTCCGCGCCGCCGACCGAGCGAATGACGTTCGGCAAGATCATCGAAGATCCCGGATGCGTCTTCCACAATATGAACGAAGAGCACGGCTTCGTCGACATCACGGGCGCAACCCGGAAGTTCCAAGTGGGAGAAAAAGTGCGGGTTATCCCCAACCACGTCTGTGTGGCGGTCAACTTACACGAGCAGGTCTACGGAGTGAGAGGGGAGAAAGTGGAACAGACTTGGAAAGTGGAAGGGCGAGGCAAGCTCCAGTAGCCGAGCTCGCCCTTCCCGATTTGTCAAAAAATTCAGCCTTGGGGAAGGCGAATTACATCTTCACGCTGTCAACGGCGATGGTGTCACCGGTGACCTTACCGGAAATGGTGACCTTGTGGCCCGCGTGAGCCTTCACCTTCTCCTGGTCGCTGACTTTGTAAACCTTGCCACCCGAAACGAAAACCAGGCTATCGCCCTTGCGCGCGCAAGCCGCGGCGCAATTGGCGTGACCGTCGCTCTCGGCCTTCGCAACATCCGCCGAGCACTTCGCATCACTGACGTAGCCAGTCATATCGGCCGCCATCGCGCTGAAAGCAAACAACGACAGACCTGCAAACGCTAAAGTAAGTTTCTTCAAGATAAGCCTCCTCAAAAGAGTTGGAACCTCTGATACTATATCCGACTACGGATTTGGGCGCAACTTGGATTGGTTAACAATACTTACATTCCCGGTTGCGCCGGACCCGGCGATATGGCAGTCTAAAAAGTTCACTCACTGAACCACCGCGTTGTGACCAGTCTGCGAAATCTAACGTACCCCTAAGGAGGTTCTATACCTACCATGTTTCGATTTATCCCGCTTCTCCTGGCTCTGCCACTTCTTGCGCAGGATTCCTTCGACATTGTCATCACGAACGGAAACGTCGTCGACGGCTCCGGCGGTAAGCGCTGGGTCACCGATGTAGGCATTCGCAACAGCAAGATCGCCGCGATCGGCGATCTGAGCAAAGCCGCCCGCAAGCGCACCATCGACGCCAAGGGACTCATCGTCGCCCCCGGCTTCATCGACATGCACAACCACTCGGACAACCTGGTCATCACCGAGCCGAAAAGCGAAAGCATGATCCGCCAGGGCGTGACGACGATGGTTCTCGGCGAAGGCGCTTCTCAGGGTCCGAACCGCACCGATGGCGCCGCTGGTGGAAGAGGCGGTCGAGGCGGAGCCGGCGCAGCCCGCACGTTTGCCACTCTCGGCAGCTACTTCGACTTCATGGATCAGCACCCCTCCGCCACGAATATCTGCTCCTATGTCGGCGAGGGCCAGGTTTGGGGCTTTGTCAAAGGCGCTGCATTGAAGCCCGCCACTCCGGAAGAGATCGAGCAGATGAAGGCCGAAGTCGCCAAGGCCATGCAGCAGGGCGCGATGGGGATTTCCACTTCTCTGCTGGGACCGCCTTCCAATTTGATTACCACCGCGCAGCTCATCGAGCTGGCGAAAGTCGCCCGGATGTATGGAGGAATCTACTCAACCCATAGCCGTGACGAAGGCGCAGGGGTCTTCCGCTCGATCCAGGAATCGATCGATATCGGCAAGGGCGCCAACATCCGTGTCGACTATATCCACATCAAGATTGCCGACAAGAAGTTCTGGGGCCAGATGAGCGAAATCATTTCCATGATCAATAAGGCCCGCGCCGAAGGCTACGATATCCGCGCCAATGTTTACCCATACACCGCCGGTCAGAACAATCTCGCCGCGATCGTTCCGCCGTGGGCCACCGATGGCGGCCGGGATGCGATGGTGCAGAGGCTAAAAGATCCTGCATTGCGCGCTCGCATGAAGAAGGACATCACGACTCCCCAAGAGACTTGGTACAACCACTATCAGGCCGTCGGCGGCGACTGGAATGCGATGCAGCTCGTCACGTTGAACAATCCGAAAAACAAGCAATTCGCCGGCAAGCGCATGAGCGACGTCATCAAGGCAAGGGGCGGCGATCCGTTTGACGTCTTCTTCGATCTGCTGGTCGAGGAAAACGGCAGTATCGGGACGGTCTACTACCATCACACGGAAAACGACATGCAGTACGCGATGAAGACACCGTTTGTCTCGTTCGGCTCCGACGGGTCCGGCATGAGCCCTGACGGTACGATGGCAGCCACATTCCCCCATCCTCGCTCCTACGGTACATTCCCGCGCGTTCTCGGCCGGTATGTTCGCGAGATGAAAGTGATCTCGCTCGAGGACGCAATCCGAAAGATGACCTTTATGAACGCCGACAAGATCAGCATTCCGGATCGCGGCTTGTTGAAGGTCGGGTACTGGGCGGACGTCGCAATCTTTGACGAGAACAAGATCGCCGACAAGGCCACCTTCGATAAGCCGCATCAGTATGCGGTCGGTGTCAACTATGTGCTCGTGAACGGACAGGTGGTGCTGGACAACGGGAACCACACCGGCGCGACTCCCGGAAAGGTGATCCGCGGGCCCGGCTATCAGGGGAAAATGTAGCTCCGAACTCGCGACAGGGGCGCGTTTCTCAGGCGTTTGTTTTGGACTTGAGAAACGTGCCCTTGTCCAGTTCCTCGAACGCCTGCCTCAGCTCCTCCTGCGTGTTCATCACGATCGGCCCATACCAGGCGACTGGTTCCTCCAGCGGCTGACCGGAAACCAAGAGAAAGCGAATCCCCTGATCGCCCGCCTCGACGGTTACTTCATCGCCTCGATCGAAAAGCACGAGCGACCGGTTATCGGCCTCGGACGGAGGTGTCGTATCCGACCAGTTCACCGGCTCGGTTGGAGCGGCGAGCGGACCCGAGGCATTGCAAAATTTCCCGCCACCCGCGAACACATAGGCGAACGCGTGACGCGTCGTTTCCACCGGCAAGCTCTTTCTTCTGCCCGGTGGGACGGAGACATCTATATAAATCGGATCGGCCGCGATTCCGTCCACCGGCCCGGACTTGCCCCAGAAACTTCCACAGACGATGCGAACCTGCGTGCCGTCGTCGTCGGTGATCGCCGGGATATCGGGGGCCTTGACCTCCTGATAGCGCGGAGCCGTCATCTTCAGCGACGCCGGGAGATTCGCCCAAAGCTGAAATCCGTGCATTCGGCCCGCCTCGTCGCCCTTCGGCATTTCTTGATGGATGATGCCGCTTCCGGCCGTCATCCATTGCACGTCGCCGGCCCCGATCGCGCCCCGATTACCCATGCTGTCGCCGTGCTCCACCGTGCCGGCCAGAACGTAGGTGATCGTCTCGATCCCGCGATGGGGATGCCACGGAAATCCAGCCAGATAATCCGCAGGAACATCGTTTCGGAAATCGTCGAGGAGAAGAAACGGATCGAAATCCTTGGTCGCGCCGAATCCGAAGGCCCGCCGAAGATGGACGCCCGCCCCCTCGAGAGTCGGCTTCGACTTGATCAGGCGCTTAACGGGACGGATGGACATTAAATCTGGATCTCCTCTACCAAAGTCTATCCCACGAGTTAAAATGAGTGCTCGCCTTTCTCAAGGAGACAAAGATATGATCCAGCGAACTCTCGGTTTGACCCTGCTCGCCCTAACCGCATGGGCGATTTTGATGGCGCAGCAGCCCGATGCGCAGGTGCGGCAATCGGTGGTGACTTCCCTCCCCGAGGCCCAGCAGATCGGGAATGCGGACCTCAAGAGCTTTGTCTATGATTCCGCCGCCCGCTTCGTCGCCGCCAAAAGAGGCAAGCGTCTCGAAGACCTTCCTGCCATTAAGCAGGCTGACTGGCCCCAACTCAAGAACAAGAACCGCGCCGACGAGATCCACACAATCACCCGGATTGCCGCCGCCTTCAACCAGGACATGCTTGACCATATTGGAGGTTACAAAGTCGGCAAGGACGCCGTCATCGCCGCAGCCATCTGTAGAAGCCTGGATGAGAGTCTGGTGCCCAAACTCAAAGATCACGGCGTCGACGACGCGACCCTGCGTGCGGCGACAGAGGTCGCCAACCGCGCCCACCTGCTCTTCTGGATCACCATCGAGCGCGAAGGATGGATGACCGCCAAGCCGCCGAAGGTCCCCAATCCATTAGCCGACCGCGAGTTGGCGCAATCGACCCCACGCGATCGCGGCGTTTCCACCGAACTCGGCGCGCGCGATATGTCACCGATGGTCTACGGCCCACGGATCAAGGTCGACGAGACGCTTCGCAAAGGCGCTATCGAGTCGCTCCCTGAAGGGATGAAAATCAAGGATGCCGACCTTCGCGAGCGCCTCTATGACGCTTGGGCCTTCGGTTTGTCGAAGAGCAGCTACAAGCGCATCGAGCAAATGGGCGGCTCCGGACACCCGACCACTCCCAAGATGAAACAAGGCACACAGGCAGATCACCTACGCGGCGTCGGCCGCCTTTCCCAAATCGTTGGCGTCGAAATGAAGAAGACGTTCGCCGAGTTCCCGCTCGACCCCGACATGCTCCTCGCGGGCGGACTTCTCCACGACGTCGGAAAGCCCTTCGAGTTCGATCCAGTGAATCGTAAGCGCTGGCAGGCCGACCCTCGCCGCGCCGGTTTCCCATCGATCCGCCACAGCGTCTACGGCGCCTACGTGACCCTCTCTGTCGGACTGCCGCTTGAAGTCGTGCATGCCGTGGGCGCACACTCTTGGGAAGGCCGCTTCGAAGAGAAGAGCACCGCGCGAGAGATCGTCGCCGAATCCGATCTGGCTTTCTGGGAAATCATCAACGCGGCCGGCCTGATGATCCCGCAGTAACGCGATGCCATTCTTTCGCAGTTCGCTATTCCTGCTGGCTCTGCTCGCCGCGCCTGCCGCCTTTCCACAGAGTTCAGCCGAGGCGCTGTTCAAGAAGTTCTGGGCTGCAAAGTCAGCGAAGGAAGCGGCTGCGCTGATCGATGACATCGTTAAATCCGGCGTCACTTTCGACGATGCTCTAAGCCGCCTGAAACGTGGGCGAGAATACACCGCGCAACCGGGCGGCGTGTCGCGGATGACCAACCGCACCGATAGTGGCTTGGAGCATCACTACGCGGTCAATATTCCGGCCAACTACAACCCTGCGCGACGCTACCAGGTTCGCTTTCAACTTCACGGCGGCGTCGAAAATCGTACCGATAATCAGCCGCGCGGCAATGGCGAGATCGGAGCCTTGGCCGGCGCCGAGCAGATCTACGTGCTCCCTTACGCGTGGCAGGATTCCCCCTGGTGGAGCAACGATCAAATCCAGAGTCTCAACCTGATCGTCGATTCGCTCAAGAGAACCTACAACGTGGATGAGAATCGCGTCGTTCTCTCCGGAGTCTCCGACGGCGCGACGGGCGCGTACTACATCGCGATGCGCGACATGACGCCATTCGCCAGTTTTCTCCCTTTGAACGGCTTCATCCTGGTGCTCGCAAACGACCGCCTCGACGATGGACAAATCTTCCCCAACAATTTACGCAACAAGCCGTTCTTCGTCATCAACGGCGGACGCGATCAACTCTATCCCACCGGGATCGTTGAGCCGTACACGCGTCATCTAATGGAGACCGGCGTCCGCGTGGACTACCATCCCCAACCCGAAGGCGAACACAACACACGCTGGTGGCCCGAGGTGAAAGACATCTTCGAAAAATTCGTCGCTGCCAATCCCCGCAATCCCGACCCGAATCAGCTGACCTGGGAAACCGCCGACGTCTCCAGAAACAATCGGGCACACTGGCTGGTCATCAACGAACTGGGCGCCGCGAAGGGCGAGGCGGAAAAATTATCGGACGTAAACGCCTTCCAGCACGTCTGGTCGCCCGGCAAGATCTTCAACAAGTCGCCGAACGCCGGCCGTGTGGATCTGGTCCGTATCGGTAACGTAGTTCAAGCGGTCACCAGAGGCGTGACAGAATTCACATTGCTGCTCTCACCGGAACACTTCAACTTCGACGAGCCAATCAAAGTTGTGGTCAACGGCCGCGAACTTCACAACGCGCGAGTCGCGCGCAACGTCCAAAACCTGCTGACCTGGGCCGCCCGCGATAACGACCGGACTATGCTCTACGGCGCCACGCTTACGCTGAAGCTTCCTCATTAACGGTACACCCGGAAGGCAAAGAAGAATCGCGATTGGACGCAAGGAGAGTTCATCGTCTTGTGGACTCTGCTCCTTGACCGCGCATCGCTGCCAGTTGTTCCAGCAACTTTTTCCATGCCTTCCCGCTTCTCTTCGTTTGGAAGGGAGCATCGAGATTGGCATAGAATTGCAAAATATCCGCCCGTAAGTCCGGCTGAACGGACTTCCCTTCGAGCTTGTCTACCAGCTTCGCGTAAGTGGCGTCCGCCAGCGTGTACTGACCTGGCTTGACCGGTTCGCCCGTATCGAAGTTACTGTTTTCCGGCTTTAGTCTCCCTTGTTTATGCAGCGCCAGCATCCGCCGGTAGTGATCGAGCGCGTCGTTGACGCTTTGCATGAAGAGCTTTTCAGTCGCGGCATTCGCCGGATGAAACGCGAGCGCGCTCAGCGGCCCCACTTTCGGCAGGATTCGAACGCAAAAGGCAATCGTCCGCGCGATGAAGCCAGGACGCCGGTACTTCGTTCCCCACGATTTGTGATAGCTCGCACGGGACATGTTATACAGAAATTTTTGTTTCGTGATCCCCGGCTGCGCCTTTTCGATCTCGTCCTTCTTCAAACTCCAGGCTGCCTTCGTCATCGCCGGCAGCACTGAAGACACAGCATAGCGATAGGTCCCGATCGCCACATCTTCATTCATGAGACTTCCGAGCTCGAGACAATAGGTCTTCTCAAAAGCCCTCTCGAGGCTCTCCTGAGCCACCTCAAATCCGACAAAGTCATGGTACGCCTGAGGCGCATACATCCCCTGCGCGACTTCGGCGACATCGAACGAAAACTCCACCTTGATGTGCGATTTCTTGTCGTCCGCGTACGTGATCACAGGACCGAATCGCCGGCCCAGCTTGGGGTAGGCGATCGCGATCGATTTATTCACTGCTTCACGATGGCCGTCGTTATCGGACGCATAGTGTGCCAGTGAACCCAGCGCAAAAGCGTACTCATTCCGGTCCCGCGCCTCGGAGATCAGATTCAAAATGAAATCCGCGCTGCGGACATAGTGGGTCAGATCGCTGAAGAACTTGCTGCCCAAGGGGTAATAGCCCATGTCTTGGATGATCGCGCCACCGTAAGCGTAAGCGTGGGCTTTTCTCAGATCGTCCGGACTCGCAGCTCCGAAGCGAGCCAGCAAGAGCGGGACAATATGGTCTTTCCAAGTGGCATCGATAACCGCTTCATGAGTCAGAACAGAATAACCGTCGGCTTGCGCGACTAGGCCAACGATAAGTCCGATTTGAAGAAAAATTCTCACACCGTGGACCGGCGCGGTAGTTGCACGTTCAAGGCCAAAGACTACAAAGCTTGGATGTTTCTAGCGGAAACAAGCCTCTGGCAAGCCAGGTAAGAATCTCCTGGTCTGGAACAGACGCCCGGAATCCGGAAATCGCTTCTGCTGGTCCGGAGTCAGATCGACGGCCGCCGAGGTGATGAAGAGCGTTTTCAAATCCTCTCCGCCGAACGCGACGCTCGAAACCTGAAGCGCCCCAGGTACAGATATCGTTTCGACGAGAACACCTCGCCCATTCTCGTCTCGATACACATCCACCCGCGATCCGCCCCACATCGCCACGTACAGCAGCCCGCTCGAGTCCACCGTCATCCCATCCGGAATCGCCCCATCGTTTGGCAGATCGACAAAGACGCGCTGATTCGTCGCCTCGCCGGTCTCGATATCGTAGTCGAAACACCAAATCTTGTCGGTGCTGTGGTTGTAGTACATCCGGCGATTGTCCGGACTCCACCCCAGCCCGTTCGAGATGTGTACCGGATGCAGCGCCTCCGTCATCCGCGCGCCAGAATCGAAGCGGGCGAGCGATCCGGTGTCTGGCGCCTTTTCGTCCCTGTTTTTCGTCCCCGCCCATAAACGCCCTCGCCGGTCGCACTTTCCATCATTCGCCAGATTGGCAGGATTCTCGCGCGCAGGCCTCGCGACCAAATTCTTCTCCGCCGAACCGAACGACAGCTGATAGATGCCGCCATCGCCGATCCCCGCGACCACATTCCCATTGCCGTCGAGGACTGCGAACCCTACAGGATCTCCCGTCGAGAGAACATCGTGCCGACTTGTAGCAAAATCGTGCCGGTGAATCTTCCCTTCTACGATATCGACGTAGTGCAGTTTCCCGCCGCCCCACCACGGTCCTTCTCCCAGAGTCGTCTTCGATAGCTCTTCGATGACACGGACACGCCCAGCGCCAGTTTCCATTTCTTCTAGTATCTGTGAAACGGTACGACGCGCAAGCGCGCTACTTGCCCCCAAAGCGCATCGTCAAACCGGCGATCGCTGTCAGCGGATACGCCGGCGTCGCGTGGATTCGTGCGACAACCGGAGAGATCGGCGTAACCCGCGATTCAAAGTAGTTCTGCATCTCGTAGTAATCGCGATTTGTCAGATTGTCCAAGCTGAAGTTCAACTCTAAGTTGCGGTTGATCCTTTTGGCGACTCCTAAATCGAAAACGGTGTGCCCGGCCGCGACAATCGACGGATCGTCGCCATCTAACCGGTAGTGATTGATCGCCCGCATACGTAACGATCCGCTCCAATCCTTCCACCCGGCCAGAATCAGGCCGGCATTGGCCACGAAGTGTGGCGCACTGTCCACGTACACCCGATGGTCACCGCCTTTGTAGAAAGCATTGGCGATCTTCGTAATTCCGCCGTTTAAAGCGAGATATCGGGTAAGTTGCAGCGACGCTTTCGTCTCGTATCCATAGGCGCGCGTCGGCCCCTTGAATTCGAGGCTGCCGTCATCCGGAACATAGACCTGCTCATTCGAGTGATCGATCAGGAACGTGTCCGCGCTGAGCCCAAAATGTCCGCGATTGAATGAGGCGCCAAACTGGTAAAAATCGGTCGCCGCCAAGCGCGGTTCGTCCGGCCTCTGAACCACACCGCGAGCGTCAATACTGTTGATTCCACGCCCATAGTTCGCATGGAACGTCAACGGCATATGCTTCAGGGGCGTGAAAGCCGCGCTTCCCTTGCCCTGCCATCTTCCCGCATACTGCAATCCACCGTCTGTTGGATTCACCCGGTCCTCGACGTTGTAGCGAAATTCGTCATAGCGGATGCCTCCACCTAAGATCATGCGTCCATTCCAGAGAGTCAGTGTTTCTTGCGCGTATCCCGCCTCATTGGTCACATGAACATTCGCTCGGGAGGTCACACCGGTCGGCGTGCGGCCTTCACGCGGATACAGACCCACGTTGATTTGGTTGTCGTGAAAATTGGTTCCCGCGGTGAACGACGCCATCGCGGCGCCCACCCTGTGCAAATGGACATATTGCAGATTCGCCCCCTCCTGTAGACGCGAATCGTGTTGCTGGATCGCATCCCCGTTGACCGGATCATTGAGGAAGAAGGTGAAATTCGAGTACAAGTCAAAGAGGGACCGCCCAAGAAAGCCATCCAACTTTAACGTGTCTCCATTCGAGAACGATTTGCTGTAGTAGGTGGAAACGGTGCCCAGCTTGACGCGTCCGCCGTGGGTCGGATCGAGGTAGCCGAAGCGATCAAGTTCGCCGGAAGTCACTAGGTCCAGCGGTAGCTGTCCCGAAGAATAGAAGTTATTGCGTCCAAAAATGAATCGGAACCCAATCTTCTGTGTCTCATCGATCGTGCGCGTGTAATTCGCATTGACATTGTCCCGCCTGTACCGCCCGGGGCTGAGAAAGGGCCCGTCCGTATAAGATCCTTCGTAAGCCACGTACGTGTCGGTCTTGCGAACGTCGGGACTGAAACCCAAAAATCCACGGCCTGTGTTGAAATTTCCTCCCCCGATACGCGCCATGAATGTGTCGGGCAACGACTCTCGCTGGCGGATGTGCACTACCCCCAATCCGCTGAAGTCTCCGTATTGCGCGCTAAACGGGCCGTTAACAATGGTCACATCTTGGATCAATTCCGGACTAAGCGCTTTGAGCGCTCCCAAATATCCTTGTCCGTGCCCCTGTGACCCCTGGTTCTGCTGGATATCGTCCACCAGCACCTTCAAACCTCCGTTGACGCCGCCGTGATCCAAATTAAATCCGAACCTCCGAATTTCGAGCGATTTGCCGCCGCCTTCATGCTGGCCCGCGTTAATACCCGCGTTCAGTTGCTGAAATACTTGGTCGTCCCGCGTGAAGAGAGTCCGGGTGAAAACTTCCGCATTTCGCAAATCGATCTCCGGCTCAATCGTTTGGGCGCTGATAACCACGCTCTGTTTTTGCGATGCGATCGTTTCGAACTGCAGATCGACCGTGGCAGTCTTGTTCGCTTCGACGATTACTGTCTTAGCGATTTCAACGAATCCATCGGCCGACACAGTTAATCGGTACTCTCCTGGCGCTACCCCGGCGACCGAGAATTCACCTCGCTCGTCCGTCCGCGTAGTCATAAGAGGAGCCGAAGACGTGAGCTTTACATCAGCGCCGGCTACGACCTTACCCTGCAAATCTAAAACGCGTCCGGCGACAGCCGTCTGCCCAAACGCCGGGGCGAATCCGGCCAGGAATAGGGCCGCAATAGAGTAGTACGATTTTAAAATTCGTGTTACGTAGGGCATGTGTCAAATGGTACTACGAAATCCGCTCAGTTCTGGATTTTTTCGAGGTGGAATAGAAATTGCTGATACTTACTCGCCGATCGTGTGCCAAGCGTGAAGCAGGTCCCAAAACGCAAATTCCAAGCCCCCGGACGGGTCAATTTGATCGGGGAGCATACCGACTATAACGATGGCTTCGTGCTCCCGATCGCCATCCCGTTCCGAACGTCGGTAACAGTTACACCGGAGTCGGCCCGAAAGGTTCGTCTCTACTCTGGAACCTTGTCAAACCGGGCCGAGTTCGATCTGGATGATCCCCATCCAAATCCAAGCAAGCATTGGAGTGATTACGTCCGTGGCGTCGCGGTCATGATCCAACAGAAAGGAATTCGTCTCTGTGGCGCCAATTTGGAGATCACCAGCAACCTACCGCCAGGTGGTGGTCTCAGCTCTTCGGCAGCCATCGAAGTGTCCAGCGCCTTGGCATTCTTGGCAAATTCCGGCGCGTCGCTTGACCTTCTGGAAATTGCCCAACTCGCACAAAAGGCGGAGAACGAATTCGTCGGCGCGAGGTGCGGCATCATGGATCAGTTCACGTCCTGCTTCGGACGCAAGGACCGCGCCCTCCTTCTCGATTGCCGTTCGCTGCAAGCCGAATATCTGCCTTTGCCGGAGAAAGTCGCTTTGGTCGTCTGCAACACCATGGTTCACCATTCGCTGGCGACAAATGAGTACAACTTACGTCGCAGCCAATGCGAGCAAGCCGTCTCGATTCTTTCCCTCGTCGTTCCCGGCATCCGCGCCCTCCGAGATGTCAGTGTCCAGCAGTTGGAGCAGAATGCCGGCCAGCTGGATCCGCTCCTTTATCGTCGCGGCCGTCACGTAGTGTATGAAAACCAGCGCACTCTGGACGCAGCCCAGGCCCTGCAGTCCGCCGACTTGAAAAGATTCGGCGAACTGATGGTCGAGTCACACCGAAGTCTCCGCGATGATTACGAAGTCAGCAGCCCCGAGCTTGACCTCATGTGCGAGATTCAGACCCAGCTACCCGGTGTCTACGGCGCTCGCATGACCGGCGGCGGTTTCGGCGGGTGCACCGTCGCCATCGTCGATTCAACACAAGTCGACAACTTCTCAGCCGAAGTCTCAAGGCGCTATCGCGAGCACACCGGAATCAAGTGTGAGATCTACGTCTGCACCGCAGCAGATGGAGCAGGCGAGGTAAGGGCCGATGATTGAGTGGATGGAACGTCCGCACCGGCGCCTCAACCCGCTCACCGGCGAGTGGGTTCTCGTCTCTCCCCAGCGCGCTACCCGCCCTTGGCTCGGGCAGGTCGAAGATGTTCCGCAAGAGAAAGTCCCTGCCTACGACCCGAGATGTTATCTCTGCCCCGGGAATGAGCGCGCGCGCGGTGTGCGCAATCCCAAATACACCTCGACCTTCGTCTTTGACAACGACTTTCCCGCTCTTCTTCCCGATCCTGAACCCGCCGCGCTGAACGAGCGCAGCATCCTGGTCGCCGCGCCCGAAGCCGGCGTCTGCCGCGTCATCTGCTTCTCGCCACGCCACGACCTTTCCATCCCCACTATGTCGCGCGAGGAGGTCACAACCGTCATCGACACCTGGTGCGGCCAGCTCGCCGAACTACGCGCGCTTCCCTACATCCGCTACGTTCAGATCTTCGAAAATCGCGGCTCTCTGATGGGCGCAAGTAATCCCCATCCACACTGCCAGATTTGGGCCTGCCAAAGCATCCCGAACGAACTCCGTAAGGAAACCGAGTCCCAGCGCGCCTACCAGGCAGGCAAGGACACGTGTCTCCTCTGCGACTATCTCGGCCAGGAAAAATCATCGGCGCGCTTGATCTGCGAGAACGATTCTTTCGCCGCCCTCATCCCCTTCTGGGCGGTTTGGCCCTTTGAGGCGATGATCGTCGGAAAGCGCCACTTCAGCGAACTCGACCAATCCTGCCCCGCCGAGCGAATCCATCTCGCCGAGATCCTCGGTAATTTGACCCGCGCCTACGACCGCTTGTTCAAAACTCCGTTCCCCTACAGCATGGGATTCCATCAGCGTCCCAAGGACAGCGAAGCTGGTCCCGAGGCCTGGCATCTCCATGCGCACTTCTATCCGCCTCTCCTCCGATCTGCGCAAGTGCGCAAATTCATGGTCGGATTCGAGCTGCTTTCCGAACCCCAACGCGACATCACTCCCGAGGCCGCCGCCGCGCGCTTGCGCGAGTTGGTGAGGCCTCCAACTTGAGACTATGACAAGCCCAAACCTACCGGAAGATCCTGTATCTGACGCCCATCCGCGTCCCACTCTCAAACGAGACTGGTGGATGTCGCTCAACGGTCCCTGGGACTTCGCCATGGACGTCGACGCCAGCTGGAAGCTGCCCGAGCAGGTTGAATGGAACCGGACCATCCTCGTTCCGTTCGCACCTGAATCCCCCGCCAGCGGTATCGGCGACACCGGCTTCTACTGCGCCTGCTGGTATCGCCGCACATTCGAAAAGCCTTCGCTGGAGGCCAAGCAGCGGGTCCTGCTGAATTTCGGGGCCGTCGATTATGCTGCGACGGTCTGGGTCAACGGGCATCTTGCCGGCGCCCACGAGGGCGGCTACACTCCATTCCAATTCGATATCACCGATCTCCTGACCGAGACCGTTGAGCAGACCGTGGTTGTCCGCGCCGAAGACGACCCCCATGATCTCGGCAAACCCCGCGGTAAGCAGGATTGGCAGCTTAATCCCCATTCGATTTGGTATCCGCGAACCACCGGAATCTGGCAGACCGTCTGGATCGAGCGCGTCAAAGCCTCCTGGATCTCTTACATCCGCTGGACTCCCAACGTCGAGCGCTGGGAGATCTCCATCTCCGCCCACGTCTGCGGCAACCACGCCCAGAATCTCCGTCTCAAAGCGAATCTCCGCGTCGGCGACACGCTGCTCGCCGACGACACCTACACTGTCGTCGCCGGTGAAGTCCATCGCCGCATCGTTCTCTCCGACCCCGGCATCGACGACTACCGCAACGAGCTCCTCTGGCATCCCTCCAAGCCCACCCTGATCGAGTGCCGCCTCCAACTCTGGGGCGAGCGCGGCGAGCTCATCGACGAAGTCGAAAGCTACACCGCTCTCCGTTCGATCGGTGTCCAAGGCGACCGCTTCGTCCTCAACGGCCGCCCCTATCTGTTGCGCATGATCCTCGACCAAGGCTACTGGCCCGATACCGGTCTGACGCCTCCCGATGACAACGCTCTCCGCGCCGACGTCGAGTTAGCCAAGAACATGGGCTTCAACGGAGTCCGCAAGCACCAGAAAATCGAAGATCCGCGCTACCTCTACTGGGCCGACAAGCTCGGACTCCTCGTCTGGGTCGAGATGCCCAGCGCCTACCGTTTCACCAAAACATCCGTCGAGCGCCTGACCCGCGAGTGGACCGCCGTCGTCGAACGCGATTGCAGCCACCCCTCCGTGATCGCCTGGGTTCCGTTCAACGAATCCTGGGGTGTCCCCGACCTCCCCGATAGTCCCGCGCAGCGTCACTACGTTCAGGCCTTGTATCACCTGACCAAGACCCTCGATCCTACCCGCCCCGTCATCGGCAACGACGGATGGGAGAGCGTCGCCACCGACATCATCGGCATCCATGACTACGAAGGCGACCCCGGCCGCCTCCTCCGCCGTTACGCCGCCGAGGAAGGAGCTCAGCTCTTCAAGCGCGAGCGCCCCGGCGGCCGATTGCTGGTCCTCGACTCATCGACCCCAGTCAACCAGCCCATCATGCTCACCGAATTCGGAGGCGCAGCCTACGCTCGCGAAACCCGCGGCGGCGTCTGGGGCTACACCCAAAGCGAAACCGTCGAGGAGTTCGCCCTCCTCTACGCCGAGCTGATGAACGCCGTCCGCTCCCTCCCGCTCCTCGCCGGATTCTGCTATACCCAGTTCACCGACACCTATCAGGAAGCCAACGGCCTCCTCTTCGCCGACCGCACGCCGAAGTTCCCTATCGATGAGATGAAGCTCGCTACAAAAGGCGCCCGAACCCCGCGCGACCGCCAGCTCGAATGGACCTGGCGCCAGCACCTCATGGACTCGCAGCGCAGCCGCTACAGCCTGCCCATCGAAGACTACCGCCTCCAGGGAGACCGCTGATTGGACGCCGAACCGAAGTCCACATTCCAGTCCTTCTGGATGGCCGGCTACGAGTCCTCCTGTCACATCAATCGTCTCGGGCACCGGCTCGACATGATCAGCCTCACCCAGCACGATCTCCAGGTCCGTCAGGATTACGCGCTTCTGCGCCGCCTCGGGATCTCCACCGCTCGCGACGCCGTCCGATGGCACCTCATCGATCGTGCCGGCCATTACGACTTCTGTTCCTTCCTCCCGATGCTCGACGCCGCCGGCGAATTCGGCATCCAGGTCATCTGGGATCTTTGCCACTACGGCTGGCCCGACGACCTCGACGTCTTCTCCCCCGCCTTCATCGATCGCTTCGCCCGCTTCAGCAAAGCCATCGCCCAGGTCATACACGACCGAAGTGACGCCGTCCCCTTCTACACACCCGTCAACGAGCCGTCCTTCCTTCCCTGGGCCATCGGACGCCAGTTCATCCACCCTTTCACCAGCGGCCGCGACGCCGAACTCAAGCGCCAATTCATCCGAGCCACCTTCGCCGCGATTGAAGCCGTCCGCGACGTCGACCCGCGCGCCCGCATCGTCCTGACCGACCCTCTAGTCAACGTCGTCCCCCCACGAGAAGGCGATCCGGAACTAATCCGAATTGCCCAGCTCTATCGTGACGCCCAGTTCGAAGCCTGGGACATGATCGCCGCAGGCGGCCCTGACTATCTCGATATCGTCGGCGTCAACTACTACTATTCGAATCAATGGGAACACTGCGGCGAGCGTCTGCGATGGGAAGACAACCCACGCGACTCTCGCATGCTAGCCTTCAGCCAACTCCTCGCCGAAGTCCACGCGCGTTACAACCGGCCCATAGTCGTCAGCGAAACCGGTCACTACGGCGAAGATCAAGCCAAATGGATTCGCGAAATCGCCGCGGAAATCCACGCCGCCCGAAATCGGAGCATTCCCATCGAAGGCGTCTGTCTCTATCCCGTGATCGATCGCCCCGACTGGGAAGACCTCAGCCACTGGCACGACTGCGGCCTCTGGCGCCTCCGCGACGGCTCCGATGGTCCGCTCACCCGCGTCTTGAACGAAGATTACGCCGCCGAAATCCACCGCATCCGCGCCGCCATGTCGAATTCGGTTGCAGAACGTCGCTAGCTGTGTGGCGCACGCGCTCTCGCGTGCCGCATCGAGACTCGTCTCGATGCCCGGAGAATTTTCCTAACTCCGCCCCACTATTGTGCATGACGCGCCGCAGACTACCTCACATCTACCCAACCGGTAAATGGCTCTTCGTCACCTGGTGTCTGGACGGCGTGTTTTCCCCCTCGCGATTTCCGCCTCCCCGAAAAATGTCCTCCGGTGAGGCGTTCGTTTGGATGGACGGTAACCTGGACACGACAAGATCTAGCCAAAAAATACTTGCGGCAACCCGAGATCGCAAAGATAGTCGCAGATACCATTCAGCGAGGAGTCCTGCTTGGGCATTACCAACTACGGGCGTGGGTGATTATGCCGAATCATGTTCATATGCTCCTGCCGCTTATCTCGCCAAGCCGTTTACTTCAATCCCTAAAGGGCTACACTGCGCGAGAAGCGAATCGAATCTTACATCGGACCGGACAGAAATTCTGGCAAGCTGAGTCCTACGATCATTGGGCAAGAGACGACCTTGAATTGCAAAAGATCGTTCGGTATATCGAGCACAATCCGGTCAAGGCAGGGCTGGCGGACTGTGCCACAGACTATCTGTGGTCGAGCGCCTACTGCGGTCGCGAGACCTTCGCAGTGGGTTCGATATCGTGTGCTGCGCTCAGTTCTCCGACGGCCTTTCCACATGATCGATCACCAAAACGCTGACCGACCCTTTCTGTGGCTGTAACTTAATCCCCAACTGACGAAGCAATGCGTCTTCGAAAGGCGGGCCCGATAAATCAGGCTGAGCATCGGGGCCGGACGCCTCCGGCGACCATTCCAGGGTAAAGTCGAATCTTCCGCTAAGCCCGGTTTTATCAAGCATAGTCCGCCCACCATTGATCCCCATAGTGAAAGGCTTCATCGTTGGAGACACCGCTCCCACAATCATCTCGATGGTCACATTTCGGCCACCATAACGGAGTCGGCCTGAAACTGGACTGGGCAGTCGATAAATACCATCGCAAAATGCCGGCGATCCATCCCAAATGGTCGGCTCCGACGATGTCTTCATTTCGGTTGGGCACGGCGACATATCCACGTGAGGCTGGAGCTGTGGCCCCGTCTTTTGGCTCTTCGCGAGGACCCAGGCGAACACCGGAAGCTGCCGGTCTTCGTAATGAACCGCCAGCTTAAAGCGATCCGCAAGTAACGAGCGCATCATTCGGCGCATTTGATCCTTGCTCGGATCGCCCTGCGTGCGCGCCTGTATATCAAATCCGTTGAATTTGGCCCAGTCCGGCAATTGTTGCAGCATATATTGGATCTGGCTGCCCATGAGCTTATACGCGAAGGCGATATAGGCGGGCAGACCCCAGCCGGTAGCGAGAAAAAGACCGCCGTTGCGGACATAAACGTCTCCTGGCCCTAACGGGAAGTTGGAATTTGGCCCCCCGCTTGAGGACTTGTCATGCTCCTTCACCGAAGCCACCTCAAACTTCGGCAGCGTCCCGGCAGCGGACTGGGCGCGGATCGAGGGTGGCTTCAAGATTCCCACCGCAATCGGCGCGGCCAAGGCGACCATCGCGGCGGTGATCAGAGCCGTTTTTCTAGTGCCGCTCAGTGTGAGACCAATGCGTTTCCGCATGATCTCCTCGACCCTCCTCCTGAGATTTGCTCCCGTCACTCCGGCTACACAAGGCAGCGACGATTTCAAGTACAGATCACAAATGGCGAGAATACCTTCCGCGTACGCCTCCGGGTCATTACCCATTAGAAGGACTTCTGCGTCGCAGGCCCGCTCCCGCTCCTCCATCAATCGCGCGCCGAGCCACCACACTAGCGGATGGAACCAGAACAGCGCCTCCACGCCCATGTGAATCGCGGCTGCAAGATTGTCGCGGCGGCGAATATGGCAGAGCTCGTGCCCGACAATCGCTTTGAACTGATCGGATGTCAGGCGATCGGAGATACCTACTGGCAACAGCAAAACGGGGCGAAAAATACCGAACACACCAGGCTCAGTGAACTGGGTGGAGATCCTGGCTCGTACACCCCCGCCTAAATCCAAAGGCGACGCGTCACGGAGCGCCTTACGAAGACTATGCCATCGTCTTGCCCAGGAAGAGATCAATATCACGGACCCCGCAATCCAAAGTGCGCCCAGCTCAGTCGGAATCCAGCTCACATATCCAGTTTTCATGGGTGGACAAAAATCGTAAAGCGTCGGTCTTTCGGCAAAAGGCTGGCTTACTTGCTCGGCAACCTCAGGTAGGCTCGAAGGCCCAACGGAAGTGACTGCATGCCCTGGAAAGTGGCTACCTAAGTTGATGAGCAGCGAAAACGGAATCAAAAATTTCACGGAAGCCGCAAGCCAAACCCAGTGCCTCACTTCCGCCCGATTCTTCCGCAACACCAAAGTCAGCAGCCACGCCGCAACAGCAAACAGCGTCGATTGCCAAAGATGATTGGCCAATACCTGAAATTGACTCGGAATCATTCCGCCATCTCCTTCTTCGCCAGATCGCGCAGCGCCTTCCGCGCTTCCCGTACCTCGTCGCGCGTGAGTTTCCGCGAATCGATCAAGTGCGTCACGATCGGCAGAGCGCGCCCCCCAAAAAGGCCCACCAACTCATCGATCAGCCGGTTCTGCGCCGAATTCCGCGAAATCAGCGGCTCAAAGATATGAGCATTGCTGACCTTTTTCGCCCGTCGGATCGCTTTCTTCCACTCCAGCCGATAAACGACGGTCTGCACCGTCGTATACGCTGGCCTTTCCTTTTCAGGAAATGATTCCTGCAGTTCACGAATCGAACAAGGCCCCCTGCTCCAGAGCGTCTCCATGATCCGAAGCTCCAATCGGCTCAGTTTCGGCGAGGACATGGTCGTAGTTTTACTACATCATGCTGTAGTAGTCAAGCTTATTCCTGACTCCCGCAAAGTGTTCCGGGACGGGTACTACGACGGCTATCAAATTGCTTTCCGTATTTCCGTCCGCGCAGCGCAGTTGGAACTTATTCAAACTTCATCGAAAAAAAGGGGACCCTATGGGCAATGGTTCGGTAATTATTGCGTTCTCGCATCTGCGGTGGGATTTCGTGTACCAAAGACCGCAGCACATTTTGTCGAGACTTGCGCAAAATCGGCGCATGTTTTATGTCGAAGAACCGCTCCCTGACCCGTCCGGCGTCCTGAGTTGGGAACGCAGCCAACTCGCTCCTCAAGTCACCGTTCTGCGTCCGCGAACTCCTGAAGAAAAGCCGGGATTCAATGATCGGCAAATGCCGCACTTGAGGCGCCTCATCTCGCAGCTCGTCAAAGAGGAAAATATTCAAGACCCGCTAGTCTGGTTCTACACCCCGCTCGCCCTTCCACTCGCCGCCGAAGTCGGCCCGGTCGCCACTATCTATGACTGCATGGATGAGCTTTCCGCGTTTCTCGGCGCTCCGCCTGAGTTGATTCAAACCGAAGAGCAGTTACTGCAGCGCGCCGACGTCGTTTTTACCGGCGGTCCCAGCCTCTTCCGCGCCAAGCAAAATCGCCATCCCAGCGTTCACTGCTTCCCGAGCAGCGTCGACTCCAAACACTTCGCCACGTCGAAAACGGCCGCGGAACCTACCGATCAAGCGTCGTTCCCGCATCCCCGGCTCGGCTTCTACGGCGTCATCGACGAGCGCATGGATCTCGGCATTTTGGACGCCCTCGCCACTTCGCATCCCGAGTGGCAGATCGTGATGGTCGGGCCCATCGTCAAAATCGATCCGAGTACGTTGCCCAAGCGTCCCAACCTGCATTTCCTGGGACAGCGCAGCTACGATACACTTCCAAACTATCTCGCGGGCTGGGACGTTTGCCTCCTGCCGTTTGCGCAAAACGAGGCGACCAAGTTCATCAGTCCAACCAAAACGCTCGAATACATGGCCGCCGAAAAACCGATCGTCAGCACTCCAATCACGGATGTCGCCGATCCCTACGGCCACATCGTCTACCTCGGAGCCTCGCCGGCGGAATTCGTCGCTGCTTGTGAAAAAGCTCTCGCCTCCTCCGATCTCGAGCACGGTGAGCGCGTCGAGAAGATGCGTGACATTCTCTCGAAAACCTCGTGGGACTCCACCGCTGAAGCGATGGAAGAGCACCTCGCCCGAATCGTCCAATTGAAGCGCCCTAATCCGGCCCGCTCGCACGCTGAACAGGTCTTCGTCCTGGGAGGCGGCCCGACGGGCCTCAGCGCCGCTTATCATCTCGGCCAGGAAGCCGTCCTGATCGAGCAGAACAGCCGCGTCGGCGGTTGGTGCCGCTCCATTGAAGAGGGCGGCTTCACCTTCGATTTCGCCGGCCACATCATGTTCTCGAACGACCCATACGTGCACGACCTCTACAAAATGCTCCTCGGCGATAACATCCACTGGCAGGATCGGGAAGCCTGGATCTACAGTAAAAACGTCTACACACGCTACCCCTTCCAAGGTTCTCTTTATGGACTGCCTGCGGACGTGATTAAGGAATGCATCGTCGGCGCGATCGAGTCCCGCTTCGGCTCTCTCTCCGCTGCTCGCGCGAATGGAGCAAACGGCAAGGCTGCTCACGCAAACGGCTCCGGCGCCAGCGCCTGCAAAGCCGAATCCATTACCGACTGCTGTGCCGACGGCGTTCTCGAAAGCACCGCTCCTTTGAGCATCACCTCCAAAACCGAACCGCGTAATTTCGAAGACTTCATCTATAAGGTGTGGGGAGCCGGAATCGCGAAACACTTCGCCATTCCCTACAACCGCAAACTCTGGGGCGTCCCTCTCGACGAGATGGAGACCTCCTGGCTCGGCGGCCGCGTCCCATTGCCTGACCTCGAGGAGATGATTGAGGGCGCGCTTCACCCGTCGCCCAAGCCCATGGGACCGAACGCCCGCTTCGGCTATCCGTTGCGCGGTGGCTTTCAAGCCCTGATGGACGCGTTTCTGCCTTACCTCAAAGGCGATGTGCGTTTGAACACCAAAGTGGTCGCCGTCTCTCCCCAATCGCGCACGATCACTCTAAGCACCGGGGAAACACTGCCGTACGAATATCTCATCAGCACGCTCCCTCTCCCGGTTCTGGTGCGAATGATGGGTGACGAAGCTCCCGCCGAAGTCCGAGCCGCCGCCCGCCAGTTGAAGAGTGTGTCGGTGCGCTGCGTCAATCTCGGAATTGGCAGAGAGAACCTTACCGAGAAGCACTGGATCTACTATCCCGAAGACACCGTCTTCCATCGCATTTTCGTGCAAGGCAATGCCAGCCCCCATTGCAATCCGGCGGGCGGATTCGGCCTGACCTGCGAGATTACCTACTCGCCTAACAAGCCCCTTCCTTGCGATGGAGATGCCCTGATTCAGCGCTGCATCGACGACTGCCGCAAAGTCGGGATCATCGCCGAGGACGATCCCGTTCTGGTCGCCAATCAAGTCGACCTCCCGTACGCCTACGTGATCTACGATCACACTCGGGCCGCGAACGTGAAAGTAATTGCCGAGTGGATGGCCGCTCAAAACATCGTTCTCGAAGGCCGCTACAGCGAGTGGGAATATTACAACTCCGACCACGCGTTTCTCGCCGGAAAGAAAGGCGCTCAGCGCGTTCACGAGCTCCGCAAATACGCGAGCAGCCTGGGATCACTCTCGATGAATGCCCTGGTCAGCGCGTCGGCTTTTTCCCAATCGGAGACCAGCGGATTGGAGAACAAGCTCCACCTCGCCAGCTCAAAGGATTTTTCGACGGACGCCCGAATCGCGAGCCGCTCATAATTCTTAACCGCGGCGACAAGCCTCTGCGCATGGTCCGGCAACGGAAGCGTGGGCAGAGGCGTCGCGCCGTTCTCGTCGACACGGCAAGGCACTTCCACCACATCGTCCGGTTCGAGGAAATCGAGCGTGTTTCCGTTCCGCACATTGACGACGATATTGTTCGGTTTTCCCGAAAGAGCATTCATCACGTCGATCGCGATCCGGTGATAACCGGTCGCTCCCTCGAACGGGTCCCAATCATGATCCGGCTCAGTGAGCGCCGACCCGCCCTCCGACTCAAGCCGCATGTAGCTCGCATTGCGTCGATTTAGGTACGTTTTGTACGCTTTCAGGTCCGGTTTTTGCGCGAAAAAGTCCTCATTTAGACGCAAAATTTCGGCCCCGCGCGTCGCCCCGGTAAGCCTCTGATTGGCAAGCGCTTTGGACGCCATGTAATAAAAAAACAAATACTCGGTCGGGATAACTCCAAGTTCCCGAATGAGTTCCGTCGGAAACAGTCCATCCCACTCAAATTTGACCTCGCTGCCCCGAACCAAAACGCGCTGGACCCATCCCAGGTGGTTCAACCCGCTATAACTAAACTCCATGTCCTCAAAGGGTTCCCCAAGCTTCCAAGCAATCTGATGAAACAACTCCGCTGGAGTATCGCAAATCCCAATCACTTTAAGCGACGAATGCGCTAATAAAGCCTGTGTTATCAATCCCGCAGGATTGGTGAAGTTGATAAACCAGCATTTCGGCGCATATTTCTCCACAACCCTTGCATACTCAAGACTTACGGGGATCGTGCGCAGGGCCATCGCAAACCCACCGGGGCCGGTCGTCTCTTGCCCCGCTAAACCATAGTCATTGCAGATCTTTTCGTCTTTGGCTCGAGCTTCCATGCCGCCCGCTCGAATGCTGCTGATGACAAAATCTGCCCCGTCCACAGCCTCTTCAATTCGATTTGTGACCTTGCCACCGCAGAGCCCCGCGATGACTCCAAGCCTTTTTTGATCAATATCATAGAGGAACACCTCTCCCTCCAGAGCATGGACCAATAGCGGTGTTCGAAGGCTTCCGCCGCCGATGATCGCGATTTTTTTAGACATTCTTCAACACCGCATCTAATTCATCTTTCAAAGGAAAGGCCGCGACTCCTCCTAAAGCTCTAGTAGAGAGGGCGCCGCAGACATTGGCGATTTCCAGACATCGCTTCGGCGTGAATTTTTGGAGCCAACCATAAATAAATCCCGCGTCGAAGCAATCGCCAGCGCCGGTAGTATCGAGGTTTACTACGGGGTAGGTTTCCGTCATGAATTCGCGTTTGCGCCAGAGTAGAGCGGCTCCGTTGCCTCCTAATTTCAATCCGACGGCTCGCAGGCCTTGTTCTCGAAAGGCGCGCAGGATGCTATGAGGTTCGGTTTCGCCTGTAATGAGCTCGGCCTCTTGGCGGTTGGGGAAGAACAGGTCGCTCTCTTGCAAGGTGGGTAAGTTCGCGGGATTTGTCAGCCAGGAGGGATGCCAGCCGACATCGATCGATATGCGGCAGTTTTCTTTCTTCAGGATGGGAAACAAGGCCCGATCTGGAGTACAGGCAAAATGAACATGTTTCGCTTGAGCCATCAGGCGCTGGGCGTGGGCTTTCATGAGGAGATCGTGGAGAGCAATATTTGCGCCGTAGTAGCTCAAGAATGCGCGATCTTCGCGAGTGGATGCGCTTACGGTCACCCCGGTAGGCTCGATGGGATGGCGTTCCAGTTCATCCGCGTTGACTTTGGCCGCTTCCAGGCGGCCGACGAACCAATCGCTGTCTTCAGCGCCGACGGCACCGATGACGGCAACCTTCAATCCGAGACGCGCCAATCCGCAGGCGGTGATGGCGGCTCCTCCGCCGACTTCACGCTTGAAGCTACGTGCAAATGCTTCTTCACCAAGCTTCGGTAAGGAAAAGAAATCGCTTAGGATTTCGTCGATGAATAGATCTCCGACGACAACAACGTCCCACAATTTTTTAGGAGATTTCATAAGACCGGTAATTATTGCCGCCCATCCGGACGACGAGGTGATCGGACTCGGCGGCCATCTGGCCTTGCTGAAGCCGGTGATTGTCCACGTTACGGACGGTTCGCCTTCGCATTTGCGAGACGCGCATGCCGCGGGTTTTGACACCAAGGAGGCTTATGCGACGGCTCGACGCAGGGAATCGGCAGCGGCGATGGCGCTCGCCGGAATTCCGGCTAAGTGCCAGCGGCAACTCGAGTTTAGTGACCAAGAAAGCTCCCTCCACCTGCCGGAAGTGACGCTGCGAATCACCGCGTTGCTTCAGGAATTAAAGCCGTCGGTGATTTTTACGCATCCCTACGAAGGGGGTCACCCCGATCATGACGCCACCTCGTTCGCAGTTCACGCGGCAACAAAGTTGCTTGCAAAAAGGGCGCCGGGCACACCGACGATCTTCGAGTTCACCTCGTATCACGCCGGCCCTCAGGGTATGAGCACGGATTTTTTGCCGAATTCGGCTGCTCTTGTTCAGGTGTTTCCTCTCCGCGAAGAAGAAGTAGCGCTGAAGAAGAGAATGTTCGATTGCTTTCCTACGCAAAGGCACGTTCTCGATCAGTTTCCGATTGAAGTTGAGCAGGTGAGACCCGCTCCCGACTACGATTTTTTGACAGCGCCGCATTCGGGGCGCCTTTTCTACGAGGGTTTCGATTGGGGCATGGACGGAGAGCGTTGGAGGCGGCACGCGTCAAAGGCGCAAACCGCTCTTGGAATTTAGATGAAGCGCTTGAGCGTGCTCAGTGTCGCCTACCCCTTCAATCGAGTGGGAAAGGACGCGGTGGGTGGATCGGAGCAAATCCTCGCCGCACTCGATAGAGGATTAACGCAAGCCGGGCATCGATCCGTTGTGATTGCGACGCAAGGCTCCGAGGTGAGTGGGACGCTGATCCCGACGCCTCCGTCGAACGGTCTTCTGAACGGAGAGGCCCACGATTTTGGGCGGAGACAGAACCAACTCGCAATTCAACGTGTGTTGAGAAGCGAGGCAATCGATCTGATCCACATGCACAGCCTGGATTTCCACGAGTATCTGCCGAACGGGCCGGTTCCCGTACTGGCGACTCTGCACTTGCCGCCGAGCTGGTACCCGGGAGAGATCTTCAGTCTCAACCGGCCAAATACTTATCTCAACTGTGTGTCGTCCTCGCAGAGACGAGCCTGCCCGGCGAGCCCGCTGCTCTTGCGCAGCATCCCTAACGGCGTCGATATAGAGCGCCTAGACACGAAACAGGCTAAGCACAACTACGTTTTGTCTTTGGGCCGGATCTGCCCGGAAAAGAATTTTCACGTCGCACTGGACGCGGCCCGCGCGGCGAGGGTCGACATGATCCTGGCGGGCGGAGTCTTTCCGTACGAGTCGCATCAAGAGTACTTTAAAAACGAGATTGCGCCGAGATTGAACCAACGCAGGCGTTTCATCGGACCGGTCGGTTTTCGGCGCAAGAGCCAGCTCTTGAGTGAGGCACGGTGTTTGTTGGTCCCCAGCACGGTGGCGGAAACCAGTTGCCTGGTGGCAATGGAGGCAATGGCCTGCGGCACACCGGTGATCGCTTTTCCGTCGGGGGCCTTGTCGCAGGTGGTCAAACACGGGCGCACTGGATTTCTGGTTGAAGACACGAAAGAGATGACGGAAGCGATCCGATCAATTGGGAAATTGGATCCGGATGAATGCCGACGCGTCGCACGCGCAAACTTTTGTTCTTGCAAAATGATCGACCGGTACTTCAAGACATACGAGGACATCCTGAACGGCAACATATGAGCGTGACGAACTGATTGAATAGGCGGCAGCCAAAACGTTCGGCATTGCGCACCGGATGCCAGCGCTGTCCGCTCAGTCGGCAGATCCCTGGATTCTTTCCCTGAGGCGTTCAATCTTCTCTTCCAAATCGCCAATTTCAATTGTTAACTGTCTCTTCGCTGGAGAGTTCTCGATCTTGAGCATCGCCTCATTAGCAGCAATGATTCGCTCCAAGTCTCGAATTTCGCCTATAAGAACACGCTTGAGGTCGATCATCGACACGCACTCAGCGCGCGTTTATCTGCTCGGCTACATCTACGAGTTGACTCCGCAAGAATTCAATTCGCAGATCTAGCGCTCGAACCTTCGGATGTTCTGGAGTGTATTGCTTGAGCAGCTCCGACCGCTGCTGGTGGAGAATCGTGACACTGTTTTGAAATGCCCGTAACGATAAGAGCGGGTCGCCTAGACCAGCGGGGGAGATGGCGGAACCGAAGGCAGGGAGGCTCGTTTCAAGTCTTAAGAGGTGGTCCTGAAGAACAGCGACTTTGTCTTCTAATTGCTTGATGCGCTGGTCCGCGGACGGTTGTTGGTTCTGTGCCGTCGCGACGATCGCGATTCCAATGAGCGTCACGAGCATGAGCATTAATGGGCGAATCTTCATTTTCAGTGTCCTCTGTCGGCAGCGGGTTCGGTAACCGCACGCCTACGGAAATGATACGCTCCTCCCCGGACATTTGTTCCATCGGCCTGTCAGAGCCATATGATGAAATTCCCGCAGAGCTTGGAAGCGAACCAGGAGTTTCCGGCACGTTACGCCAGAACGATCGCGCGCCTGATTTAAGCGGAGGCGCTACCGCCCTGCTGATTCCAGATTGCGCGAAGGATATCGCGGCTGGCTTGGAAGTACCGGCGGTCCGGCGTGAAAACTTCTAGAGTGATGGTTCCGTCGTATCCGGCGCGGCGCAGGGACGCCACCGCGGCGGGCACATCGACCGTGCCGGTTCCCAACGGCATGTGGAGATCGGCATGGCCACCTTTGTTGTCGTGCAGGTGGACGTGGCGGAGGCGATCTCCGTACGCTGCGAGAATTTCGTGAGTGGTGTTGTGGGGAACCTGCAGGTTGGCATGGCCAATATCGAGATGCAGCCCCAATTCCGGAATGGGGTCCAGCAGTTCCCCGAGTTGTGGCGCCGAGTTGAAATCGCCGGGTAGGTTCTCGATCATGATGCCGACGTTTCGTTCACGGCCGTAATCAAGAAGTTCGCGAATCGTTTGAATGTTTCGCTCGATGTAGAACTGCCTCGGATGAAACGGAGTGTGGCGATCAGGATGGAGGTTCATCCACGACACACCGACGCGTTGAAACATCTCGATGCACCGGCGCAGCTCCGTAACCGACGCTTTCCTGATCTCTTCAAAAGCGCTGGCGAGAGGCAGATAGTAGGCGGTGTGGCCGACGGCCTTCATTTTGTGACGATCGAGCTCAGCGCGGATCGCATCCGGTTTTACCATCCAGGATGACGCGCAGGGGGGCTCCAGAGTCAAATCGATAAATTCCAAACCCATCTCCGCCATCCACTGAATTTCGTGACTTACGCTTTCCGACGGGTTGTTCATTCCTCCGATGAGCATGGCTTTAGGTACGGCTGGGCGCGCCGAGCCAGTTTCTGCGGTCTAACAGGTCGGCTCGAGAACCTTGGCTCGGAACTCCAACGCTTCTCCTCTCGATTTGCGAAATCAGATCGCTGGGTAATTCTTTGGGCAGATTAGGGCAGAGCCAGGCGCCGATCGACAGGAGAGCCTTTAGGAGAGGCGCGTCGTCACCGAGGCGGTCCACAAGATGATTCCAGTTCAGAGTCCGGCGCTGGGCGTAGATCATGTTGATGACGTCGGGCCAGTCGCACCGGTCTTTTTGCAGGACGTAGAGCTTGGCCCAGATCATCTCTTCGACCGGAACCACGCGGAGAGTCTCACCGCGGATGATGATTTCCGGTCCGGCGTTAATCCATGTTTCATCTACCTGGGCGTGGTAGTTAGCCATGGACCAGATCACATCGACGATGATTTTGTCTTTGATCGAACGGTAAATCCACTGGCGATCGTAAGGGAGTTGCTCATAATAGTCGACCAGTCCGTGCTTCGCCAGGACTTTTTTGAGTCTCTCGCTGTCCTCTCGAAGGACATAAAAATCCATGTCCTTGGTTTCCCTCCACCTGCCGGAGTAGACTCCGACGGCAAGACCTCCACCGATGGCGAAAGAGATGCCCGCTTTCTTGGCGTCCGCGATCACGGCACGATATAGCTCCCACTGCTCGCCGGACATCTGATCGGGCTCGGTGATGACGAGAGGCGGCACTCTTGGCGTTAAGCATTTTTAGCGCCACTATTCGTGATTAGGTCTACTCCCCGGGTTCGGCAACGGCCATGATGGTCTGGGGAGCGTTTCCTTCCAGGCGGTTGTTGACGTAAAGAAATGCGCGCTGCCGCTTTGCGCGAGCGATTTCGATCATCTGCCGCAGCGCGGAGCGCGCTTCCGGATTGGGATCCTGAACGGATTTGTACGGCGAAAAGGTTCGCACCGCGTCTTCGTAGACCCGTCCGCGACGCAGCAGGGCGCGGCTGATGAGAAAATCCGCGGTCAGGACATCGGGAATTTCCAACTGGGATTGAAGTTCGGGCATCCGCGACCAGGCGTTCAGGACGTGCGCGACACCATGACTTCTGAGGCATGCGAAATATTCGGGCCGCAGGAACTCTTCATTGCGAATCTCGACGGCATAGCGCAGATCGCGCGGAAGGGAGGCCAAGAAGGGGTCCAGCAGCTCCAAGAACTCCGCGGCGCTGGGGAATAATCCGCGAGAGAAGGCGCCGAATTCAAAGATGAGAACGGCGATCCGGTCCTTGTACGGCGCCAGGATGCGCAAGAAAGCCTCGTGGAGAAGATAGGCGTCAAGAAAGGAAGGGTTCTCAAGTCCAGCCTGGGCGCCATAACGAGGATGAGGAGGGAAGACTCGACAGGTGATCTGCTCGGGGACTTTGAAGGCGAATTGAAACGATGAAGGGGTGGCCTGGAAGAGCCTTTTCCAGAAGTCCTCACTAGGGAATTGGTAGAAGGAGAAATCGCCGCAAACGGTGGGAAAAATTTCCGCGTACTCGCGAAGGCATTCGGCTTCGAACGCTTTCTTCGAGAACTTTCCTCGCGTGGTGTAGTTCGAGCGCGTATAAATCTGGTCGAGCCAGCCTTCATATTTCCAGGAGCTGGTCCCGATGAGAACGCTTTCGCCCGCGAGACGCGACAAGGCGCCGGTCAGGCGTCCGCGAAGGGAGGAGGCTTCGGATTGCGGGTCGTCAAAGAGACTGCCGGTTACCACGCCTGGGCCGCGCGATACCCATAGGGATCGGCGCCGGCTTCGATAACGCCCTCCGGCGTGATCCGGATCATGGTGGGGGCGGCTCCACTACCCCAGCGCGAACGGATGCTGACCTTGTGCTTGCGCTCTACCAATTCGAGAGCGACCGAGGACGGGATTCGCTCGTCGAGAAGCAGATCGCCGGGATTCATGGCGTGATTATCGAAGCTAGAAACGAGGTGGCGAGTCTGGAAGCGGGGGGCTTCGACGGCGGCTTCGGGATTCATGCCGAATTCGAGCGCGTCGAGGAGAACCTGGATCAGAGACTGCTCCTGGTTGTCGCCCCCGGGGGTCGAGAGCGCGATGTAGGGTTTGCCGTTCTGCGTAACGAGGGTCGGACTTAGCGTGACGCGGGGGCGTTTGCCGCCGGCGAGTTCGTTGGGATGTCCGTGGATGAGCAGGAAGCTCTGGCCACGCTGGGTCAGCGGAATACCGGTGTCACCAGCGATTACCGAAGGCATCCATGCGCCGGACGGGGTCGCGGAGAAGACGATGCCGTCTTTATCGATCGCGTTGACGCAGGTGGTGTCGCGGGCCATGAGGGCGTCGTCGATCTTGACGCGCTCGATCTCGGATTGGGAGGGATGCAGTCCCGGCGGATTGCCGATCTGGCCGGGGCGGAAATCCATGGAGGCGCCGGGCCCGATCTGCTTGCGGCGTTCGGCGGCGTACTCTTTGGAGAGCAGGCGATCGGCGGGCACGTTCGAGAATTTCGGATCGCCGTAGTAGGTGTCGCGGTCGGCGTAGGCGAGCTTCAGCGCTTCGACCATGGTGTGGAGATATTCGGAGGAGTTATAGCGCATCGACTTGAGATCGTAGCCTTCGAGGATGTTGAGGGCTTCGATCATGGCGGGGCCCTGCGACCAGAAGCCGGGCTTGTAGACCTGGTAGCCGCGGTAGGTGGTCGAGACGGGCTCTTCGGGCTGAAGTTTGAAGGCGGCCATGTCCTCGTAGCGGAGCAGACCATTATTTTGCTTGCTGAAGGCGTCGATGCGATGAGCGATGTCACCGCGATAGAAGTAGTCACGGACGGCGTCGATGGCGGCGATGCGGTTCTTGCCGGAGGCTAGGGCTTTCCGTTCGGAGTCGGCCATGGAGCGCAGGGTGCGGGCGAGATCGGGCTGGCGGAAGATCGTGCCGGGGAGCGGGAGGCGTCCGCCGGGCATGAAGACATTCTTCGAGGCGGGCCAGAGGTCGAGGAAGCGGGCGCTGCGCTCGATGCTGGAGGCGCGGGTTTCATCGATCGGCATGCCGTCGGCGAGCTCGATGGCGGGCTCGATGACTTCGCTGAAAGACTTTGTGCCAAACTCGCGCAGGGCGACTAATCCGGCGTCGACCATGCTGGGGACCAGGGCGGGCATCAGGCCGGTGACAGGGATGAAACCTTTCAGTCCGTGGGGCTCGAGGGGACCTTCCATTTCGCCGGGCAGGATTTTGCGCTGGCGGAAGAAATCGGCGGAGGCGAGCTTGGGCATCGTGCCGACGCCGGCGATCGAGTGGACTTTGCCGTCCTTGGTGCGGATCAGGATGGGGGCTTCGCCGCCGAATCCGAAGTTGGAGTATTCGGCGATGGAGGCGGCGAACATGGCGGCGACACCGGAGTCGACGGCGTTGCCTCCTTTGTAGTACATACGCATACCGGCCTCGGCGGCGGCGTCGCTGCCGGTGGCGATGGCTCCGCGGACCCCTCGGGCGGCGTGGCGGACGGGCGGCTCGTAGCCTCCCTTCCGTTGTCCGTAAACCGCTCCTGTTACAAGTACGGCTGCGCAAAAAAGAAGGGCGCTTGTTGTTCTTTTCATGAATCGTGCGGCCGCCTGCCGCTATTTATGTAGTTTAGCGCCTATCAGAAAAGACAGGTGGCGGCCCGGGCGCGGACTGTGCCACTATGGGCTTTTTGGAGGGGCGATGGGAAGCAAGAGAGCCTGCGCGGCGGTCCTGCTTATGGTTTTTGCGTTGGCGGGGACGGTGCGCGCGAATTGGCCCCAGTGGCGCGGTCCGAACTCGAATGGGACAACGGCCAATGCCCGGAATCTGCCGGTCAAGTGGACGCAGACTGAGAATGTCGCCTGGCGGACGAAGCTTCCGAGCTGGAGCGCGGCGACGCCCATCGTTTGGAACGACGTCATCTTCGTGACGTCCGCGGAAGAGGGTTCGCTGCAACTGCAGGGGGGGCGCCGGCGCCCGGCGGGGTCGGCTCCGGACAAGATTTTTCTGATTGCGCTGAATCGCAAGGACGGATCGATCCGGTGGCGGCAGCAGATCGATAGCGGCAATCAGATTTTCCGCAAACAAAACTCGGCGTCGCCGTCTCCGATCACGGACGGCGCGCACGTCTGGATCATGACGGGTAATGGCAAGTTGAGCTGCCTGACCATGGATGGCAAGCAGGTCTGGACGCGCGATATCCAGGCCGATTACGGCAAGTTCGGATTGAATCACGGATATGGATCGACTCCACTGCTGCATGGCGATCGGCTGTACGTGGAAGTGCTGCACGGGATGCTGACGGACGATCCGTCGTATGTGTTCGCGGTCGACAAGAATACCGGCAAGACGATCTGGAAGGTGATTCGGCCGACTGACGCGGAAAGCGAATCGCCGGACAATTATGCGACGCCGCAGATGGCGGTGGTCAACGGGAAGGATCAGCTTGTGATCTCGGGCGCGGATTATGTGACAGGGCACGATCCGGACACCGGGAAGGAGCTATGGCGACTCGGCGGGTTCAATCCGACGCGGAATCCGGCGGGTCGGACGATCGCTTCTTCGCTGGTGGTGGGTAACTACGTCGTGACGGCGAGTACGCGCGGCAGCCCAACGATCGCGTTCAAGCTGGGCGGCGCCGGCAACGTCACGGGGAAAGTCGAGCTGTGGAACAACAATCTCGGCGCGGATGTTCCGACTCCAACTACCGACGGCAAGTTGATCTATATGGTGTCGGACAACGGGGTCATGAACTGCGTGGAGGGCGAGACGGGCAAGGTCGTCTATCGCGGGCAGCGCTTGGAGTATGGGACCTATAGCGCATCGCCCCTATTGGCGGATGGCAAGCTATATATGGTGAACGAAGAAGGCACCACGACCGTCATCAAGGCTGGTCCCACGTTCGAGATCTTAGGAGCCAACAAGCTTGACGACTTCACGCTGGCGAGTCCGGTGGCTGTCGACAACATGCTTCTCATTCGGACTTCAGAGTATCTCTACAACATCCAGAACAAGTAGATCACCAGATCTGGTAGAGTCCGTTGCGCTCGACTAATTCGACGGGGGTTTCGAAGAGGTCGGATAGGGTGGCCGAGGTCAGGGACTGACTCTTCGGACCATCATGCAGAATTTTGCCCTTCTTCAAAAGAATGACACGGCCGATCTCGGGAATGATGTCCGGAAGATAGTGAGTCACCACGATGATGCTGGTACCGGCTTGGGCCAGCTTGCGCAGAATGCCTCTTAGCTCGTGGATTGCGTGAAGGTCAAGGCTGGAAGTGGGCTCGTCGAGCACTAGCGCTTTCGGATCATGAACCAGTGCGCGGCCGATTACGATACGGCGGGCTTCGCCCGAGGACATTTCATCCACGTTGCGATCGGCGAGATGGGAGACTTCGAGCCGGTCCAGGATCTCGTCCGTTTTGCGCTCCATCTCGGGAGTGACTTCGTGATTCGGCCAGATCCCGATGCTGCTGAAGAATCCGGAGAGAACGATCTCGCGTCCGGAATAATCGCGGGAACAGGTCTGGGTCAGATCGTTCGTCACGATGCCGAGCATGTTCCGGAGTTCGAAGACGTTCCAGCGCTCCTGGCCCATGATGCGGAGTCCTGCGCCGTTGCCGGTGTATCGCGGATAACACTCGCGCGTGATCGCTTTGATGAGGGATGATTTTCCGGAACCGTTGGGTCCGAGAATGGCTACATGCTCACCTGGATCGATCGAGAAGCTGATTCCGTCAAGCGCGACCTTTTCTCCACGGACAATGGTGACGTTTCGGAAGTCCAAAAGTGGCGGAGCGGACATCAGATTCCCGCGCCGCCGGTCAATGGGCCAATATCGACCGGGATGAATCCGCGCGCTTCGAGCTGTTTGCAGATCTCTTCGGCGGCTTTGGCATGGTCGGCGGAGAGCGAGGCGGCGTCGAAGGAGAGGAACCGGTCGGCTCCGACGGTTTCGCGGGCGCGATCGATCGCCTGCTCGTCGGCTTCCGGCACGGAACAGATGGTGACGAGGCCTGCGGCGTTCGAGATTCTCGCTAGCTCAGGAAGGAGCTCAGGATTCAGATCGTCGGCGAGGACGTTCACCAGACATCCGCGATCGAATAGTCTTCGCTCGGCCGCGTAAGCGATGTCGGAATTGCCGCTGAGCCAGATCGTTGCAGGGCGATGGCCGGCGCGCGAGTGACGCTCGGCTGGGGTCACGCGGCTCAGTTCGAACTGGAGCCCTTCGAGCAGGTCCGCGGTTTGGCGGCCTTCGCGAACCTCGGGGCCGCTGATCATGCCCGCGCCGACGGTTTCGTTGGTGATCGGATCGATCAGGATGAACGCGCCGGTCGCGCGATTCCGGAGATAGGGATCGAAGAAGAGCGGCTTGTTGGTCTCGACCACCACCGCGCCGATCTCGTTCATCTGGAGCTCGGAGGCGTCCACCTTCTTCAGCGTGTTGATATCGACTTTGTGGCGGATCGCGATCACATTGCAGCCCGTCTGCTGCGTGGTGTGCTTGACCAGATAGGGACGCTTCAATTGAAGCGTCGCCTGGTTCATCCAAACGATGGTGGCTTCAAACCGGCGCGCGACGTGAGGCGCATTGAGCGGCGAAACCAGCATGTCGCCACGACTGATGTCGAGCTCGTTCTCTAAACAAACGGTCACCGACATCGGTGGGAAAGCACGCGGTAGATCGCCATCGTAGGTGACGATTGACGAGACCTTGCTGGTGCGTCCGGACGGAAGCACCATGATGGGGTCGCCCTTGCGGATGACGCCGGAAGTCACCTGCCCCGCGTAGCCACGAAAATCGAGCGTGGGCCGGATCACATACTGGACCGCGAACCGCATGTCGGTCAGGTTCTGGTCATTGCCGATGTGGACGGTTTCCAAATACTGTAAAAGATTCGGGCCGTCGTACCAGGGCATGTTGGCGCTGCGCTCGACGACGTTATCGCCCAGCAAGGCGCTGATCGGGATGAATTGCAGATCCTGGATTGGAAGCTGCTCGACGAAGCTCGAAAATTCCTGCCGGATGGATTCGTAAACATCCTGACGGAAGTCCATCAGGTCCATTTTGTTGATTGCGACGACTACGTGCGGAATCCCAAGCAGCGAGGCGATGTAGGCGTGACGGCGAGACTGCGGCAGCACGCCATTTCGCGCATCGACCAGGATGATCGCGAGATTTGCCGTGGACGCGCCGGTCGCCATGTTGCGCGTGTACTGCTCATGGCCGGGGGTATCGGCGATGATGAACTTGCGCTTGGGAGTCGAGAAGTAGCGGTAGGCGACGTCGATCGTGATTCCCTGCTCCCGTTCGGCGCGCAGACCGTCGGTCAGGAGCGCGAAATCGAGCGGTCCAGCGGATTGATTGACGGACGCTTTGCGGACAGAGGCGAGCTGATCCTCGTAGACACCTTTCGAATCGTAGAGCAGGCGGCCGATCAGGGTAGACTTGCCGTCGTCCACGCTTCCGGCGGTCGAGAGGCGGAGCAGCTCCTTCTCTTCGTTCTGCCGCAGGAAGGATTCGATGTTGTTTTCGGCTGAAGCGACGGCGCTCAAAAGTATCCTTCCCGCTTCTTAATTTCCATGGAGCCTTCCCGATCGTGGTCGATCACACGATTTTCCCGCTCGGACCGCCGGAACAGCATCATCTCTTCGATGATCTTCGGCACCGTGTCGGCTTCGGAGCGGATCGCGCCCGTACACGGGCTGCAACCGAGCGACCGCATACGGCACATCACGTTCTCCACCTTCTCACTGGGCAGCAGCGGAATATCCTGCTCAACCGGAATCAGCGTGCCGCCGCGCACGACCATCGGGCGCTCCTTGGCGAAGTAGAGAGGAACGATGGGAATGTTCTCCAGGTGTATATACTGCCACACATCGAGCTCGGTCCAATTGGAGAGAGGGAAAACGCGGATGCTTTCGCCCTTGTCGACCTTGGCGTTGTAGAGATTCCACAGCTCGGGGCGCTGATTCTTCGGGTCCCACTGGCCGAAGGAGTCGCGGAAGGAATAGACACGCTCTTTGGCTCTCGATTTCTCTTCATCGCGGCGGGCGCCACCGAAGGCCGCGTCGTAGCCACCTTCCGCTAGACCATCGAGTAGCGCGCGAGTCTTGAGCAGGCCGCAGCACTTCTCGGTTCCGAGCCGGAAGGGATTCGCGCCGTCTTCGATCGCCTTGCGATTGGTGTGGACAATCAGATTCACGCCGAGTTCTTTCGTGTAGCGGTCGCGGAATTCGATCATCTCGCGGAACTTATATGTCGTGTCAATGTGGAGCAGTGGGAACGGTATTTTTCCCGGATGAAAGGCCTTCTGCGCGAGGCGCAGCATACAGGAGGAATCCTTGCCGATTGAATAAAGCATTACCGGCTTGGCAAACTCGGCGACCACTTCCCGGAGAATATGGATGCTTTCCGCTTCCAATGCCCGGAGATGGGTTAGAGCCATCTTCTCCATAATATTCAGCAGGATAGCACGGATTGGCCTATATGTCTATCGAGGATTAGGGGTTTGCAGGATACGCCACAGTGAGTGTCCGGCGGCGGGTCCGGAATCGACTTTGGCAAGCAGGGCCATGTTCAATTTGGCTTGAAATTCGGGGACGAGGGCGTCTCGAAGCCACACGTATTCAACCTGATATTTGACGGCATCATCTGGTGTCGCGTCACGGAAGAACGTAACTACATCGTGACGATAGTCTCTTCCCAGCAGGCCGTAGGTGGAATATTGCCATCCGGCATTCAGGATTCGGGCGGGTTGGATTTCGTCGAGCAGCTTCGGCATTCCGAACCGTTCGGCGCCGGTCTGATAGGGTGTATTGCTCTTGTACAGGCAGTTGCTGAAAAAGGTAGTCCCGAGAACCACAACCATGATGGAGAAAGGCAGCAACACCATGAACCGGAAATGGCGGGAGGCGGACTCGGTCCACAAGAAGCCAATTAGCACCGACGACAGGAGAATGGCCGGGAGCATGTAGCGCGGCGTAATATTTCGAAGCAGGATGGCGACCGCGAAATCCGCGAGGACGATCCAGCAAACTAGCTTTAGCGCAAACGTCGCCGTCGCCGGGTCCCTACGAGACCTCCACAGAAGAAAAGGGCTGAGCACAATCGCAGGGACGCAAAGGCCGGCGAAAACGGCGCCGACACCGTCATCGAACGGACTCTTGTAGTCGTATTCCCACCACGGGTAGAGGATCGCCTTCCAGTCGGGCACGAGCAGATTCGGTCCTAGGAGGATTTCCAACTTGACTCCTGGCAGTCCGGCAAAAGCCAAGGGATAGACGGGGTTCCCGAACAGCGCCAGGTTCCTGACGTACCAGCAGGCCCCGCTTGCAAGCGCCACGAAAGCCAGAATACCGAGCGCCGCCAGGCGGTCCGGATAGTATTTGACCCGAATCCAGGCGGCGACCATGGCGCAACAAAGGAGAACACCGACCATGGGAAGCAGCGAGGCCTTGGCGCCTGCGGCCATGCCGATCGAGAGGCCGATGCAGATCGCGTAGGGCCAGGGCTCTTGGCGAGGATCGTCCCATTGCAGCAAGTAGTAGACCGCGAGCAAGAGGCAGAGGCAGGCGAACGACTCGTTGTAGGCCGTTGTGGAGAGATGAACGAAGGGCGGGCAGACCGCCGCGCAGCAGGCGCACACGGTCGCGACCTCTCGCGAGAAACCGGAGGTTCTTCCGATGCAATACAGGAGATAGATACAGAGGAGGGAGCAGACAAATGGAGCGAAGAAGACGGCGCCGTCGGCGCGGCTGGCCAAGATCCAGCGTAAAAGGAGTCCGAAGTTTTCCGGATACTGGAATTGGATATCCGTTCCTCCCGTCAGACTGCCGGTCTTCACCCAGCTGGCGACGCGTGGGAGATGGAACGCAAGGGCATCCGCGCCGGTCACCGTGCCGAGAGCGGAAAAGAAGACCATCGCGTAGAGGATCGCGGTCAATCCGAGGAACAGGTATCCCCAGCCAAATGCGGAGGGCGGTTCAGCGTCGTGATTCATTCGGTAGGACACGCGGGATCGCAGGGCCCAGATGGCGAGCGCTCCATTGATCGAGAGGCTGATCAGGAGCAGGGTGGTGGAGCGAATCGTACCCTGTCCGTCCGGCCAGAAGATCCAAGTGAGGATTTGGGGAGGAACCACGGCGGAGGCGATCGCGAAGAGCCAGCACGTAGGACCGAACGCGAACCAGGGCCGGAGTTGCCGCCCCGTCAGCGCGCCGGTGAGCATACAAGAGGCGGCGAAAAGCATCAGGTACAGCGGCTCGAATCCGGAAGGGGAATTGTGAAAGACGTACAGGATGTAAGACAGCGATTGCGCATTGGCGCGAGCCAACTGGCTGAAGACGGCGTAGGCCAGGGCCGACAGGGCGCAGAGAACGGGCAGACCGACGGTCCAAAGCAATCGGCGCGGGCGGTCGGGCGGCATCATTCGAACTAGAACTCGAAGAAGGTCGCCATGGAGGCGCCGTAACGGTGGAAGGCGTCGATCTCGTTTTGATACTCGGCGCGCCAGGTCAGGCCCCATTTTCGTGTGATCCAGCGCTGATAGAACATATTCACGCCGATCGTGTTGAAGCGGACGTCGAATGGAGTGAGGTTGATCACCTGGTAGGCGAGCTTCCCACCGCTCATCCCGGCCCCGAACCAAGATTTACCTTGGCTTCCGTATTGGAAGCCAGCTTGGCCGGACTGGGAGATGATACCGCCGGGGCGGCTGCTGTTGATGTTGAAGCTGCCGCTCACGATGAGCTTGCGGTGATAGTAAATCGTGCCCAGCGATCCGATGACGCCACCGCCGCCGTCGGGCATGTGGAAGTCGGAGAAGCCGGTCGAGATGAAAAGGCCGGGAACACCGGGGACGCCGCTAAACAATGTGCCATCGACGCGCAGCTTCGGATAGAGGATCGCCGATCTCTCGGGCGCGCCGCTCGCGCCGACGATCGCCCAGAATCGCTTGCTGAAGGTCACGTAGGAGTACATTCCATAGTTCTGCTGCGTGCCCTGGTCGCGGGTCTGAGAGGAAAAGGTAAAGAAGGGAGCGAAGTGTTTGTTGCCGGTGAAGCCGAACTTCGCGTCGAGGCCTTTCCAATCGCCGTAGTTGTTGTCCAGATGATTGAAAAAGCCGCCGACCTCGGCGTAGTAGTTTTTTTCGTTGGTGGAAGCCACCGCGGGCGGAGCAGCAGTGGTATCGCTCGACGCGGCCGCTCCGGGTGTGTCCGGCGGAAGTTGCGCCAGCGCGGACAGGCACACCGCGAACAGAAGCGCAAGACAACGATGAAGGGCCTCGCTCAATCGAACCATTGCCTCGCTGAGAGAGACATGGCCCCATTATAAGCGAGGGTGGTTCGAGATCAGCCGTTCAAAATGCGGTCGAAGCGGCGGCTGACTTCTTTTAGGTACTCCCCATCGCCCGCCGAAAGTTCTACGGTGGCAGTACCCGCGTACCCCACCTCGGCGAACGCTTTGCGAACGGCGGCCCAGTCGATTTCGCCTTCGAAGAGCGGCGTGAACGTAGCCACACGCTGCTTGAACGAGAAATCCTTGATGTGGACCTTAGCGATGCGTTTTCCCATGGTACGGATCCAATCCTGCGGGTAGCCGGTGAGCACCATGTTGCCGACGTCCAGGTACGCGCGCACCCAAGGGGTTTGGAACTCGTCGACGTAGCGCGCGAACTCGAGCGGGCTCAGAAGGAACTTGTTCCAAACATTTTCGACCCCGATGAATGCTTTCGACTCCTGCGCGAGCGGAATGAGCTTGCGGATCTGGCGCTGGCTGCGCTCCCAGGCGTCGGCGTAAGTGGTTTCGGGATTTACGACGGCGGGGACGAGGAGCACGGAATCGGCTTTCCAAAGAGCGGCGTTGCGAAGGCTGGTTTCCATACCTTGTATGCTCTTGTCTACTACCGCGGAATCGCCCGAGGAGAGCGGACTGCGCCAGTGCTCCGCATTCATCACGGAGTGGATGCGAAGCTTGGATTGAATCGAAGCGGCGAGGATCTCTTCGGCTTCGGCCTTATCGGGAGTGGTGGGGCATTCGATCTCTTCGAAGCCGGCCTCGCGAGCAAGCTTAAAGCGGTCGAGCACGGGCATCGTGCGCGGGAGCATATTGAACTCCACGGCCTTGCGGATCGGAAGGCGCTGCGCAGAAGCGGCAGCGGTGAGGGCTGCGGCGGTCGCCGAAAAGAATTGGCGTCGAGTCACGAGTGGATTCTATCACCTTGCGGCGGGAGTGTTGTGTAAGTTGACGCGAGGCGCGGGCAACGCTACATTAGGTCAGTACAGGATTCCTTCCGGCGAAATCCCGTCCCCATCGTCTAGTCGGCCTAGGACATCGCCCTTTCACGGCGGTAACGGGGGTTCGAATCCCCCTGGGGACGCCAAACTTGTTCCGTTTCTTGTTGTCTACGCGAGCACCGTTCCAGATGCCGGCGATTCGATCAATGTTCGACTCGTTGTCCTTAATCGACTTCGGTATTCAGAGGCTCCACCGCCACTGGCCGCACGGTTCTAATGATCCTCACCGAATCTTCCCTTCGCGAGAAGTTGTTCAGCCATACTAAACACATCACCGCTTGGCAATACCGTTGATGTAGTACCTTTTGGTCGACTTTCTCCGCCTAATAACGGCGCTGGCGCTGGCCTCCTTAAACTACAACTATTTTATTTATAGTTAGTTACGGGAATAAAAAACTCCATCACGTGGCCTCAGTGGGCAAATCCTTAGCCCCCAAGTTGACTTCGAGCGAAGCAATGGTCGAAGATAACATTGTTCAGTAATACTGAACAATGCGCCTTCTTACATTGCTAGTCCACCCGTATGACCAAAGAATACTTTCGGGATCACGGCACCGAGCGGTTCGACACGAAAAACCGCAGACAAGTTCGCGACATGGGCCAAGACGCACATTTTCGAAGACTAAGTGCACAATGGGCGGTCGAATCCCTGCGGCACCAGTATCCACACCACTTCACGTGGCTCGGACGCCCGGTCCTACAGTTCCCTCAGGATATTGTTGCGATGCAGGAGATCATTTGGAAGGTGAAGCCGCAAGTTGTTCTGGAGACCGGAATCGCACGCGGCGGTGCGCTGATTTTTTACGCCTCCTTGTTGGAGCTGCTCAGTAACGAGGGTGAAGCTGTAGGGATTGAGATTGCGCTGAGAAAACACAACAAAAGCGCTCTGCAGAATCACCCGTTATCAAAACGGGTAAAGATCATCACGGGATCGTCGGTCGATCCTACGGTCTCGCGTCGTGTTCACGACCACATCGGCGGTAGAAGAGCGCTAGTGATTCTGGATTCCAACCATACGTACGAGCACGTGAAAGCTGAGCTGCATCTCTACCAGGATCTCGTTAAAAAGGGAAGCTACCTTGTGGTCTCCGATACTTTCCTCGAATATTTCCCCAAAGGATACTTTCGGAATCGCCCCTGGGACAAGGGTAATAACCCAGCAACAGCCGTCGGCGAATTCATGCGAACTAACAAGAGATTCATTAGCGACGTGGCGTTGACTGCCAAGTTAGGAATTACAGCTTGTCCGACAGGATATTTAAAGTGCGTTCGCTAAGTCTCGCCTGCATCCTAAACATTCGCTCCATTTTCTAAATGTTATTCATAATCGAGTACGCTGCGCAAAGAAACTCTGAGCTTGCGCAGCCGAATTGGAAGATTCTGGTCTGGAACAATGAATGGATCTACAGCAAGAGGTCGGAAGCAGAGCGAATTATCGAGGGCTGCCAAACGGATCATGACGATGAGATTCAGTGTTATTACCGCGTTCGGGCGGTCAGTCGTCACGAGGCTCTCCAGCTAGCAAGCACAAGTGGCCTGGCAGATTCCGATGTGGTGCCCCGGGGATAAATTGGCGCGTCATTCCATCCAAGTCCAGGATTTTTCGGGAGTGTGGCAAGCTTTGGAAGAGCTTTCCCGGCCAGCAACGATAGCGCAGCGTGTGATCACAACAACAGCAAGATATTTTTTGAAGAAAATCTGAGCCGCTAGAGTTTCTGCCAGGAAGCCGCAGCGGCTCAGTGTAGGTTTGGTTGGTCTATAGCTGTTATCGTCTGATCGATTTCAGAACTTGAGGCTCTAATATCTGACGTTTCCATGAAAAAAGGCGAATGCATTTCGGTGAATTAGGCGTGCGCTCATCGAATTTTCAGAAATGGCATTAATCGCGCAAGACTTACATCTTCAGTTTGAAAGTAGTGGTACCGAAAGCGCAATCCGCCGTAGATCATGGGCAGTATGGACTCGAAGCGTCCTACTCTTTTAATCTCGAAGAAGCAGCATTCAAGGGGAATGATCAACGTTTGGAGATTTGAAAAAGCGCCTAAAAAGTATAGGCTGCTTCAACACCCGGACCCGAGCCGGAATGGCTGGCTCATGCTCCTGCCGGCGAGGACGCTCAGGAATTTGAATCGTGGTTGCGTCAACACGCGGCGCGCCGGGTTCAGCGATGCCGCCTGATCGATGGATGTCTGATTTGTTTCAGCCTATCCGAATGAAAAACCGCATGAGGTCGCAATGATCGGTCGCGTGAAGTTCTATAGCCGAGAGAGACAATTTGGCTACATCGCAACAGAGGGTGGAGATTTTTTCTTCCACGGCAATAACCTCCTCGAGGGCACTCCGTCTACAGGCGACACTGTGGATTTCTGGTTAGCGGACGATCCACGGCAGATTGGGCTTGTCGCAACAGAAATACGTGTAAGACGCGGATAAGCTATTTAGCGCGCAAGCAGCCACGTCAAGCTACAAAGAATCGTGAGCACCATGGCGATAAAAGCATACATCTTCGCCACATCACCTAAGTTCGACATTCTCATTTGTTATCGGCCCAAGTGGGACGAGATTCCACAACCACATTGACGATGTGTTGCCGTAGAGCACCGGAGCGTTCTCTTAGAGCGAGTATGCTTCCACAACTCTGAAAGACCCCTGAAAGAAACAGGCTTTGTGTACTGGTAAACGGGCGATCGCCGTTGTGGCTGCAAAATGACTTTCCTGCCCTATGCTTCAGGAGGAAATATTGTCGAATCGGAGTGAAGAAAAAATGAAAAAATTCTGGGGAACGAAGCTGGCGATCCTGACCATGGCAGCGGCGCCAGCATTGATGGCAGATACAATTACCTACGACCTCAATATCAACAACGTCGGGTTTGCGGGTAGTATCGGAACAGTGAAGCTGGATCTGATTGGAGGCGGCATTCAATTTACGGTTGACCTCGTGCCGAATTCGAGCATCATTCAGCAAGGCTTCGGTTTTAACGGGTTTTCCAACCCTGCCGATGGCGGCCCGACGATCAGCCTTGTCGGCGGCCTTCCGGCAGGCTATGCCCTCGCCAACAGTGGCGTTGCTGAAACCGGTAACAGCGCTGACATGTTCGGCCCTTATGGTCGTTTTGAATACCAAATTTCGGCTCCGAACGTAGGCTCGGGAAGCGCGCTTGAAAATCTCATTTTCACTGTAACAAAGAGCGGAGGTTTCTCAAGTGTTTACGACCTAGTGGAAGGAAGCAGCCATGGAGCCAATCCGAGCGAGCTTTTTGCTATCCACTTTTTCAATAGCCAACTTCCAACTGGAGCTAACACCGGCTTCGCATCGACTGGGGCTCAGACCGTTGTCCCCGAACCCAGCTACGTGAGCGCCATCGCGGGCCTCGGCGCTCTGGCGTTTCTACTGCGACGCAAGCGGGCAGCCGTGCGCGCCTAGTTACGGGCTTTCCAACTCAAAGGCGCGGCGTTACGCATAGCTTTCACCGCGCTTTAAGCTCACTCCTACTCAGGCTCGTCATCCGGCAACTCGCCGTCGATCAGGAAGCGATTATATTTGTGGAGTGCTTTTTGGTACAACGCGACGACGTTCCAGAACTGTTTGGTGGAACGGGCCAGGCTGCCATCTGGATGTGCGGGGCCGAGGTCCTGGGAAAGTCTGAGGGACTCTTCAAAATTCATTTTGGCCGTCTCATATAGAGTCTTGGAATGATCGACCGCGTCTTTGAGATGTGCAAGAATTGCGCTCCGCTCTTCACCGTTCATAGGGCCGCTCGGATTTTTCGACCTAGTGATTGTACTTCGACTCTAGGTTTCGCCGGCAAAGGTCAGGATCCGCCCAATAGACTGTAGAGGAGCGCCAACGCGACTACCACCGTGATCGCGACATACACGTAATCGCGTTGAAGAGCAAACCCGAGAACAGAGAAGAATACGCGAATGACCGGCGTGGCAATGAGCAGGATAAGGCCGAATTGAATCCATCCAGTCGAACCGTGAGACCGGATGCCGCTAATAATCGCGCTTGCGCTTTTAAGAGGTTCCGGCTCGCCGTGAAAAGCGCTAAATGCCGGCTGGTTACCTGCATGCCTCACCAGAAAACCGATCCCTCCGGCCAACACGAATAGTGTGGCGGCGAATATCCCGGCCCGAAGGATAATGCCGATCGCGTTTTCCAGGCGCTGATCCGAAAGAGGGTTGCCACTCATAGCTTACCCGTCGCTCCGCTGTAAATCATTTGGAGCGCCAAGACGCCGACCACAGCTGCGAACAGCCGCCGCAACCAGGCAGTGCGCGCATGAGGTAGGTAGCGCGCGCCTAGGAACGATCCAAAGACTACGCCCAGCATCACCGGCATCGAGACGACCGGATCGATATAGCCTCGCCGCAAATAGATTCCGGCGCTGGCGGCGGCGGTCACACCGATCATGAAGTTACTGGTCGCGGTCGAGACCTTGAACGGAATCCGCATGACGCGGTCCATAGCAATCACTTTGAACGCGCCGGATCCGATACCTAGGAGACCCGAGAGCACACCTGCTCCGAACATCAAGCCGAAGCCGCTCTTGACGTTTTGAGCACGGTATTCGATTTGGCCTCCCCCTTCGGGAAAGACGCCCCGCAACCGGAGACGCTCGCTGAGTGTATCGCCATCAGACGTCGGCTGGACATCCGGTTCCGGCCGGAGAGACTGAAAAGCCGAATAGAGTAGGACGAGGCCGAAGACAATCCCCAAAACGGCGGCTGGCGCCGATGAGGCGAGATGGGCTCCGCAGATTGCGCCGATCGAGGTTGCGATTTCGAGAAACATCGCAATCCGGATATTGGAGTACCCTTCCCGCACGTACGCCGAGGCGGCGCCGGAGGAGGTGGCGATCACTGAAACGACGGTCGCGCCAATGGCATAGCGCAGATCGACGCCGAGCAGCAGAACCAGTGCGGGCGTGATGACAACGCCGCCGCCGAGACCGGTCAGAGAGCCGAGAAAACCGGCTGCGGCTGATACTAACAAGACGAGGCTAGTGAACTCGAGATTGTTCACCCTATTGTCAGCTTAGCGCCGCTTACGCGTTTGTTTATGAATCACCGTGAGAATTCGCCGGACACCGCGGCTCCAATCCGGAAAAAGATCGATGAATTGGATTTCCCGGCGAATTCTGGGAGGTACGCCGCAGTCGTCCAGCCTCGCCGGAATCAGGAACGTGTCGTCCAAAGGAATTCGTGAAGCGCAATCCAGAGCATAGCGGATCTCGGCTTGAAACGAGCCGCGCTTCCGGACGGACCGGCGAGAGAAGCAGGCAACAAAGAAATCCGACGTTTCGATCGCCTCCTCGATGGCGCGCGGCCAGTTTTGCCCAGGGAGGAGCTTACGCCGGTCGAGCCAAGGATTGAGTCCCGAAGCCGAGAGATCCCGGTAGAGCCGATCTGCGAAATCCAGGTCGTCCTCCACGTATGCGAGAAAGATACGCGGTTGCGATTTTGGGGTAAAGGCGTAGCGACCGTTCGAGCCTCGGTGGAAGACTCCGAGACCATCGATTTCTACTTGCTTGCCTTCATCGAGGGACTGGCGGACAATCGCCGACACTTGTTCCAGGGAAGAAATTTCACGGTTTACCACGTCTTCCTCCCCGCGCCGAGGAGGTAAAGCGAAATTGCCACTTCGTCCCAGGTTGGAAGCTGCCAAGCCCTGGAAGGGATACCGGCTCTCCCTTCTTTAAGTTGCGGAGAATGCCGTGGACCACGCGATCCACAAGGTCGGCCGCCTGAGCTTTGGAGATCCGTGTATCTTTGGCCAGCCGATTCGAAAGGTCCGCCTTGTTCATTCCGATACTAAATTAACATCGACCTAAGACTCCGGGAGGCACGTAGGCTAGTAAGCTGCTATTTTTCTGATAGTTAGATATTATTGAGCGGCCGTGACCACCCGCAACTACGATATTAAGAGCGTTGCTTTTAATGATGAATGCTTTTTAATTAGCCCTTAACCGGGGGTTCATCTGTCCTTGCGATTATGATCGTCAGTGGACGAGTCAGTCGTCCGAAATCAAAAGGAGAACTTAAAAACTCATGAAAAAGCTAATGACGCTGATGCTCGGACTGTCCCTCGCCCTGGGCGCGGTTTCGATTTCGTTCGCCGAGGATGCCCCGGCTCCGACCGAGAAGAAGGGCAAGAAGGGTAAGAAGGGCAAGAAGGACGGAGACGACACCGCGAAGAAGGAAGACAAGAAGTAGTTCTGTCTCCCAGAGAATAGTCTCTGTTTTCCAAGCGCCGCGCGGTCCCGTGAGGACCTGCGCGGCGTTTGTTTTTTCCAGCTTGACTCCCCTCCTCGATTCCTCTAATCTCTAGTGGGAAACGGGAGATTGGGATCCTGGCAGAATGAACATCTCGGTTAAAGGCGAGTACGCCCTGCAAGCGATTTTTGACCTTTGTAGCCAGATTCCGGGCCAGCCCGTCAAGATCGCCGACATCGCCCGGCGGCAGAAGATTCCACAAAAGTTCCTCGAATTGATCCTGGCAAGCCTCAAGCAAGGCGGCTTTGTGGAATCCCGAAGGGGCGCTGAAGGCGGATATCTGCTGGCGCGGCCCTCGGCCCAGATCACGGTGGGCGAAGTCTACCGTTTTTTCGAAGGTGGGCAAAACGGGAAATCAAGGCAGAAGCGGGGCGCCGATAGCCCGTTCGAAGAACTGTGGCAACGAGTCGATGCGGCGGTTTCCGACGTGGTCGATCACACAACGTTCGCCGATCTTCAGAGAAGCTGGGTTGAAAAGAAGGACAGATTTGTGCCCAATTGGGATATATAACTGGAGCAGGAATGATCTTTTCGGATAATTCGTTCAGCATTGGCCGCACGCCTTTGGTCCGGCTCAACCGTATTCTCGATGGAGCGCCCGTCACACTGTTAGGGAAAGTGGAAGGGCGAAATCCGGCTTATTCGGTGAAGTGCCGCATCGGAGCCTCCATGATTTGGGATGCGGAGAAGAATGGCGCATTGAAACCGGGTAAGGAACTGATCGAACCGACCAGCGGCAATACCGGGATCGCGCTCGCGTTTGTGGCAGCGGCGCGGGGATATCCGATTACGCTGACGATGCCGGAAACGATGTCGGTGGAGCGCCGGAAGGTGCTGAAGGCATTTGGGGCGAAGCTGGTCCTAACGGACGGCGCCAAGGGGATGGCTGGGTCGATCAGCAAAGCGGAGGAGATTGTCGCGTCCGATCCGTCCCGGTATGTTCTTTTGCAGCAGTTCAAAAATCCGGCAAATCCTCGCATTCATTTCGAAACAACCGGGCCCGAGATCTGGGAAGATACCGAAGGCAAGATCGACGTGCTGATCTCGGCCATCGGCACAGGGGGCACGATCAGCGGCGTTTCGCGCTACATCAAGCAGGAAAAGGGCAAGAAAATCGTTTCGGTCGGGGTGGAGCCGAATACAAGTCCCGTTATCACACAGACGCTGCAAAAGAAGCCACTTACGCCGGGACCACACAAGATTCAGGGCATCGGCGCCGGATTCGTTCCGGACACGCTCGATTTATCGATGGTGGACCGGGTGGAACAAATCACAAACGAGGAATCGATCGAATTTTCCCGGCGGCTGGCGAAGGAAGAAGGGCTGCTTTCGGGAATCTCGTGTGGCGCCGCGGTCGCGGTGGCGGTGCGGTTAGCGCGAGAAGATCAATTCAAGGGCAAAACGATGGTGGTCATTCTGCCCGACTCGGGCGAACGATACCTCAGCAGCGCGCTTTTTGAAGGGATGTTTGACGAATAAAACTAAAAAAGCGGGCGCGCTTGGGTGATAGGGGTGTGTGCGCCCGCTGTCGTAACGGGGATATGCAAGTAGGACGACCTCGTTAGCGCGGATGTTACGCCTCAATCTGAAAAAAGATAAAGAAAGACTCTCCGATCGAAATACAGGGAAACAAGGGCCCCCAAATCATACCTTTATAAGTCAGAAGGGGTTAGCAGGATGGTGGGCGCGACAGGACTCGAACCTGTGACCTCCTGCGTGTGAAGCAGGCGCTCTAACCAACTGAGCTACGCGCCCAAGGGCTTCACCGATTTTAGACTACTTCAGCGGCAATAGTCACCTGAATGAAAAAAGCCCCACCCAACGGCAGGGCCTTTCTCGATCAATTTCCACTTTCCGGGTTCAAACGTTGTAGTCGCCAGGCTTGCGCGGCGTTCGGGGATTCGACTCGATATCGTCGATATCGCCAAGGTTCTCTTCGGTTTCAATGTATTCAGATTGGCTAGCCATGGAGCGGGTGCGGGGCCTTGGTTTGTCGCTCTTATCGAAATCGGCATCGGCCTCGCCGCTGGAGGAAATATCTTGCGCGCCGGTATCCTTTACAACGCCCTTGGCGCGCTTGACCCAGTCGGAGTCGTCGCAGTGCACCGAGAGCAGGACGCCGCCATTCCGAATCCGGCCTTCGTATCGCTTGGCCTCATACTCCGGAATACCCATACCGACCAGGGCTCCAACGAGACCGCCGACCGCTCCGCCGACTCCGATTCCCGCCAAGGCCCCCATGATCGGACCGGCGGCAATAAATGGGCCAACGCCGGGAATCGCAAGAGCGCCAATTCCGGCCAGCCATCCCAATGCTCCCCCGATGACGCCGCCCGACGCCGCTCCGGTGGTGGTTCCTTCCGGAGCCTTCGTATTTTTTTCGTGGGCGAAGTCCTTGGTCCCCACGTTATCGGGAAGCAGCACGGAAACGTCACTGTTTCGAAAGCCGGCTACCCGAAGAGCATCGACTGCTTCTTCGGCGTGGCGCCGGTCCCGGTAAATTCCGAAAACTGCTGTGTTTTTTGCCATGTTTCTGTTTCTCCGTCAGTGATAAAAGTCGGCCGCAGGAATAGAATGCAACCGGGCTTCCAACCGGACCCGCTTTGAAAGAACTTTGCGGGGATTGGTGAATTTTTTCTACTGGAAAACTGAGGATGACCGATCTGTCCCTTAGGATGAAGGCAACGGTTGAAGATCAGCCAATGGCAGAGGTCCGCTCCCGGATCCTTCAGGATTTACCTCCCTATCGGCCCGTGGCTCGTAAGCTTATGATGCTCACTTCGAATGAAGATGTGCATCTTAAGAAAGTCCATGAAGTTCTACGCACAGATGCGGTGTTCACAGGGGAGGTGCTTAGACTAGCGAACTCGCCCTTGATGGGCAGTCGGATTCCGGTTCAAAGCGTATTTCAGGCGGTAATGCAATTGGGTTTGGCAAAGATCCAGTCTCTGGCCACCACGCTGGCGCTTAAAGCTTTTCTCGATAACTGCAGCCAGCCCGACGAGATTGAAACATGCTGGAGGCATGACTTGGCGGGGGCAATCGTTTGCGAGAAGCTCGCCATTCATTATGCGATCGATGCGGATGTTTGCTACACCACCGGTTTACTCCACGACATTGGACGGCTGGCGCTGGTCCGAACATGGCCGGATCGTTACGCGCAGGTCTTCTCCAACGGGCACGATGGGGATGCCGATCTCTTACAGCGCGAAAGAGAGATCTTTGGAGTTGACCACTGCCAGGCGGGCCAATGGATTCTCGAGCACTGGGAATTCCCGGCCGAATTTGGCGATGCGGCGCTGCTTCATCATACGATTCCGGATCCGAAGGCTTCCAACCTACTAAGGATCGTGTATGCGGCAGCGCAGATTGCGGATATTCTGGATTTCCGCGCGTTCCCGGATCCTCCAATCGATGAAGTTTGCAAGATCGCGCCTTTCCTGCCGGACACAGCCAGAAAGGAAATCTGTGAACAGTTTGGCTCCTTCCAGGAGGACGTGGCTTTGCAAATCAATACGATCGAATGCCTGCTGATTTGATCGGCCCACGAAGGTGAGGCGGCAAGGAAAGCTGGTAAACTTCTGTCGATGCTTTCCCTTAGGCGAGTCGCGTTTTTGATCTCGGCCGGAACCGCTCTCCTTCTCGGACAGACGGCTCCGCCCGCAATCCCGAGCAACGTTATCTTCGAGCCGAACCTGACGTACGCGGAGGGGCCTGAATTTGGCGTCGATGTCGTGCGGCCACGGGACAATGAAACTCATCCGGCCGTACTTTGCATCCACGGCGGAGGATTTCGGGCCGGAGACCGGCAGAGCTATCTTCCGCTTTGCATACGGCTGGCACAACGGGGGTATGTCGCGGCGACGGTGAGCTATCGGCTGGCGCCCAAATATCAATTTCCCGCGCCAGTACATGACGTCAAGGCGGCGGTTCGATGGCTTCGCGCAAACGCGGAGAAATTTCACCTGGACCCGACGCGAATTGGGGTTACCGGAGGGTCGGCCGGGGGAACGTTGGCTCTGTTTCTCGGACTGACGCCGGGTGTGCAGGAATTCGAGGGAGACGGGCCAAATCTCGATCAATCGAGCCGCGTTTCCGCCGTGGTCGATTACTACGGCGCCACCGACTTCACAAAATCGTATGGAAAGAGCGTGGACGCAGCCGAAGTTCTCCCGCAATTTCTGGGCGGCGATCTGGAGCATGCGCGCCCAGCGCATATCCGGGCTAGTCCAATCAATTGGGTGAGTCCATCCTCGGCTCCCGTGCTGGCGGTACACGGAACAAATGACCGGTATGTGGAATATGCCCAGTCGCTGTGGCTCATGGATCGGCTGAAGCTTGTGGGGATTCCCGCCGAGCTCGCCACCATGGAAGGAGCCGACCACGGATTTCGGGGTGATGTGGCAAGCCGGGCGGAACAACTGCTCTTCGCTTATTTCGACAAATATCTCGCCGAGCCCAAGACGGAACGGACGATCTTGGCAGCCAATCGGGCAGCGGGTGAAGTGATGGGGCTCTCCTGGCCGAGTGGGAAGGTCCTCTGGCGGGTGGGCAACGAACATGGGAACGACGTGCAAGGGCTGCCAGGGGGACACGTACTTTATACGGTCGACCCGCATTTCCAGGTAGTCGAAATGGATGAGAAGCATCATCCGGTTTGGGAGTATGGATCTGCGGAAGGCCTACAAAGGCCGGTTTCGGCGCAGAGGCTGCCGAACGGGAACACGCTGATCGCTGACGCGTTTCAAGGCAAGGTGGTGGAGGTCAATCGCGGGCGCAGGATTGTCTGGCAGTATGCCAATCCCGATCTGGCCGAGATGCGAATGCGCCAAGCGCGTAGGACGCCGACCGGCACAACACTGATTGCGATTGAATCGACCGGTAAGATCATTGAGGTCGATGCCGCCGGCAAGATAATCTGGACCTATGACGCCGTAGGGGGCGCGAAGCGGCTACCTTACCTCGCGCAGCGCCTGCCAAACGGAAATACACTGATCGGCCTCGCGGATCCTGGCGAAGTGGTCGAAGTAGACAAGAGCGGGAAGATCGTGCGTTCCATCGGAGGAACCGCGGAGCTGAAGCTGAGTTGGGTGTCCGGTATCGAGATGCTTCCGGGCGGCGGACTTCTCCTGGCCGACTCGACAGGCAAGCGGCTGATCGAGGTAGACGCCAATGGAAAGCTTGTGCGCGAGCTCGCCACGGGAAACTGGGATATCGCTAGCGTTTCGCTGGCGCGGTGAAGAATCCACCACCCACAGCGCGCATCATTTTGCCCCAAAGATCCTGGGCTAGTTCATCCGCATCCGACTCGCGGGTAGCGAACACTTGCAGGTGCAGTCCAGCCATCTCGTCGGCGCTACCTGGTCCGTACACAACTCGTTTCGGCGGACGATTGGGGTTTCTCGGATTCGTATCGGAATTGTCGTAAGTGAATTCCATCTCCAATTTGGTCTCGGCAGGAAGGTGGACGGGGCTAGTATAGCGGTATTGTTCCTGCCAATCGAAGTTCCAATCCGGTATCCAGATCAGCCAGCGGGTCGAGCCGTCTGGCAGACGCGCTAGAGCTTTCATCTCCTTGCAGATGTAGTGCGCATGCGGAATGATTCCGACTACGTCGATGTCAACCGGTGTCGTGAAGCGATCACGAACCTTGTACGCTTTCTCACCGGGAGGAATGTCGATGTTTCTCGAGCCGAGCGGGATATCCATCAGGCGGCGTGTTGGCGCGTCTTTCGTGAAGGAGAATGCGATCTCCGCCTGAGCAGTTTCGGGCTTTCCGGTGGGGTGGAAATGAAGCTGCATGACCAGATCCGAGCCACTGGTAAGAACCTCGGAAGCGCCAGGCTGCGTGCGGATCGGGGGAGCGCCGGGTGTCCACCCCCCTAAACCACCTACCGGCAAGAAACCGGGAGCGCCGAAGCAGGAGTACCCTGCTCCCGGCTCGATCTCTTTTTTGCGAGCTGCGCCAGTGCGGTCTACGAAGATCAGCGCGTGATGGACAATTCGTGGATTACCGGGTTTGAATTCGATCCGGTCAACATACCTGGTCTCGGTGAGTCCTAGAGGTATGACAAAGCAGCGATAAAGATCGGGCCCATCGGCGGGAATAGTGTACGGCTTCGGCATGCGGAGGACGAGATCGGGATTCGGGATCGATGATTGCGGAATCGCGGGTAGCGGAGGATTTCGGGCGGGATCGCCTTGCGGAGCGCCGGCGTCCGCCCAGCGGCGGAGAATGTCGATTTCAGTTTGTGTCAAGGATCGCGAGCCCGCAAAGCTTCCATATCCGGGGACAGGCTTCCAGGGCGGCATCGACCGGTTCGCTGTCAATTTCGCGATGAGGGACGCTCGTTTGGCCGCATCTTCGTATCGAATGAGCGGGAACGGCCCCGCCTCACCGGGGCGATGACAGACGACGCATCGCTTGTACAGAATCGGCGCGACGTCATGAACGAAGGTCACCGGCGGACGTGGAGCGGAGGCCTGCCAAAACAGCAGGGTGAGCGCGGCCCAACGCATATGTTTCATTATCTCGCCGCAGGTCCCGGCTTATGAGAAGATGGCGAGTCTAAGGAGACCGAAATGATCCGCGCGACTCTCGGCTGTTTACTACTGGCCTTCTCTCTTTCGGCCCAGCCTGTCTACGATATCTTGCTCAAGGGCGGACATGTCATCGATCCGAAGAACAGGATTAACGACGTGCGGGATGTGGCGGTGGCGGACGGGAAGATTGCTCGTGTCGCAGCGAATATTCCCGAGTCGCAGGCGCGAAGGACGGTCGACCTGAAAGGCCTTTATGTGACACCAGGGCTGATCGATATCCACGTGCATCTTTATAATCGCCCGGGATTTCCACCGCCGAATCGAAACCAAAGCGTGCAGCCGGATGCGATGGCCTTTCGCACGGGCGTCACGACCATGGTCGATCCAGGGACCTCCGGCTGGCGCGATTTTCCCGATCTGAAGAAGAGTGTTATCGAGCGCTCGCAGACGCGCGTGCTGGCGATGATCAACATCGTGGGGACGGGCATGGGTATCGCGGACGAGAACGATCCGAAGGAGATGGACCCGGAGGCGGCGGCCCGGATGGCGAAAGCGAATCCGGATGTGGTGGTCGGATTCAAGACGGCGCACTTCAGCGGTCCGGGCTGGGTCGCGGTCGATAATCTTGTTAAGGCGGGAAATCTTGCGAATCTGCCAGTAATGGTGGATTTCGGGGCGGCGTCGCCGGACCGCAACGTCAAGACTCTCCTGCTGGAGAAACTACGGCCAGGAGACATTTACACACACTGCTTTTCCGGCCTGCGGCAGGAGTTGCTGAACGGGAAGGTCAATCCGGCGATGATCGAGGCGCGAAAGCGCGGTGTTATCTTCGATCTCGGCCATGGCGCAGGCAGTTTTTTCTGGAACGTTTCGATTCCCTTCTTCGAGCAGAAGTTTTGGCCCGATTCGATATCCACCGATTCACATTTCGGAAGCATCAACGCGGGGATGAAGGATATTCTCAACGTGGCTTCGAAGGTCCTGAACCTGGGGGTGCCGCTCGACCAGGTTGTTCAGATGCTCACGCAAAATCCGGCGAAAGAGATCCGGCGTCCGCAGCTTGGGAATTTGGATACGGGCGTGGAAGCCGATATCGCGGTGCTACGGCTCGATCGTGGCAAGTTTGGGTTCATGGATTCCGCAGGGGCACGCTTCGATGGCACGCAATTGCTGGCCTGCGAAATGACGCTGCGAAAGGGACGCGTGGTTTGGGATCTTAATGCCCGGTCATCTGACGATTGGAAGAAATTCGACTATCAAAGAAGGCGGGCCGGCAAGAAGGAATAGCGCGGCGTTTTAGCCCCGCCGTTTTTGCATGACGCGGTTTATCGCGTCGACAAGTTCGGCGGTCTTGATTGGCTTCGAGACGTAATCGTCCATTCCCGCGGCTAGACAACGCTCGCGGTCACCCTTCATCGCGTTGGCCGTCATGGCGACGATCGGGACATGCCGCCCGGACGAGCGCTCACGTTCCCGAATGACGGCGGTGGTCTCGAAGCCGTCCATCCCGGGCATCTGGACATCCATGAAAATCAGATCGAAGTCACCGGAACGAAGAGCTGTCAGAGCCTGTTGGCCGTCACTGGCGACTTCGACTTCGCAACCGTTCTTTTCAAGAAGCTTTGCGGCCAGCTGACGGTTCACCAAATTGTCCTCGACCACCAGAGCTTTCCGAACCTTTGGCGAGTGATTGGCCTGAGTTCCGTGTGGCTTGATATCCGTGTGGGTCGCTTGTCCGCGGAAGACATCCCCGATTATCTTCAGCAGTTCGGATTCGCGAACGGGTTTACTGATGTGATGGATCACGCCAATTTCCTGACAGCGAACAGCGTCGCCACGCTGACTTCCCGAGGTGAGCATGATGAACTTTGTGTTTGTCAGAGCGGGGTCTTTCGCAATTCGCCGAAACAGGCCGAATCCGTCCATCTCCGGCATGTGTAGATCCGCGATAACGAGGTCGAATGGGGCACCGGACGTGCGCGCCGAGGCTAAGATTCGTAGCGCCTCTTCTCCGCTAACGGCGACGCCGGTGCGCAGACTTCTATTCTTCAGGGTTGTTTCCAGAATTCCCCGGCTGGTGGCGTTGTCGTCGACGATCAAAATCGATGCAGATGGAAGGGATGGGGCCGTCACTTTTGCAAGAGCCGAGCCTAGCTGGATCGTGAATTGGAACCGGCTGCCATGGCCGAGGTGGCTTTCAACCCAAATCTTCCCGCGCATCATCTCGACCAGCCGCTTACAGATCGTTAAGCCGAGACCTGTGCCTCCGTACTTCCGTGTGGTAGAGCTATCCGCCTGAGAGAAGGCGTCGAAGACGGTCGGCTGCTTTTCGAGTGGAATGCCGATGCCGGTGTCTCGTACTTCGAACTGAAGGGTGACGTTCTGCGGGTCATCGTTCAAACACTTGACTCGCAGTGACACTTCTCCGGCATGCGTGAACTTGATCGCATTGGAGACTAGGTTGATGACGATAAGGCGGATTCGGGTTGGATCCCCCCGGAGAAGAGCGGGGACGTCCGAGCTTACTTCAAAGGTAAGCTCCAGATTCTTCGCCTCCGCGCGCACCGACATCAGGCGCATGATTTCCGCTAAGTTCTCCCGTAGGTCGAACTCGACGTTCTCAAGTTCCAAACGGTCCGCTTCAATCTTGGAGAAGTCGAGAATATCGTTGATCACGACCAGGAGCGATTCCGCCGACGTCCGGACGATCTCCAGATACTCGCGCTGTTCCGAACTGAGGTCGGTATCGAGCGCTAGGTCCGTCATGCCGAGGATGGCGTTCATCGGCGTACGGATCTCGTGGCTCATATTGGCGAGAAATTCGCTCTTAGCCCGGTTGGCCGCTTCGGCGGCTTCTTTCGCCTTGACCACTTCCGCTTCAGCCAGCTTTCTCTCAGTGATATTGCGGCCGATCCCCATCAGGCCAGCGACCTTCCCATCCGAATGCCGGAAAGGCACTTCGCTCGTCAGGTGCCAAATGGTCAGACCGGAACTGTCTTGCGTGGACTCTTCACGATTGATGACGGCCTGGCCGGACCGAAGGATCTCTTCCTCGTCGTTGACATACTTGGAGGCGAGGCGCGCAGGATAGAAGTCGGTGTCACTTTTACCGAGCAACTCTTTCGGATCGGAAACACCCATGCGCCGGGCGAGCGTCGCGTTCGCGATCAGAAAGCGGTGATCGCGATCTTTGACGTAAATGTAATCCGGCATGCTGTCAATGAGCATGCGCAGAAGAAGGCGTTCTCGTATTTGGCTCTCTTCCTTTCGTTTCCGTTCTACGAAAGGCGCCAAAGCTTGAGCTACTCCTTCGAGAGTGCGGAGCGCGCGCTCACTGGCGGTAAAACCGCAGATCGCGATGACACCCAGAGTCTTGCTTTCGGTGATCACAGGATAGCCGGCGAACGTCCTTCCGTCCGGCCCGGCGTTGAGCTTCACCGGCTGTTGGCGCTGGAAAACGAGATCGACGGTCGACCGATCCTGGACAAGATTCTTCCCGGCGTTCTCGATAAGTTCCAATTGGCCGGTGGCCTGGTTCTGGAGCCAGATTTGCGCGAGCTCAGCCGGCAGTTGTCGGCTGAGCGCAGAAGCGCAACGTTGTAAGCCTAGCGACAACGGGCCGATCTGCGCCAAAGCTGCCGCAACCTCGAGAGCGAGCGCCGTCATGCGCTCCTGCTCGGCCAGCGCGTCCTGAATTGCCCCTTGTTCTGAGCCCGCAGCGATCACGACATCCCACTTGCCTTGATCCAGCGCCGAATTCAGTGCCGCCAGGCTGTCGACGCGCTCGCAGCCGGCGTCATATCCGGCGCGGCGGAGATCGTCCTGTAAGGAGGCAAGCGAACCTTCGCGATCCTTAAGGATTAGAGCATGTAGTCGCTTGTCCATTCGTCGCCTTGGCGAGCGCCGCCCCGTCGAGCCAGGCTCATGGGCGGAATTGTCCCGTTCCCGGCTATCGTCAGAACGGCGGGACGGCTTTAATCGAGAAATGGCTCCAGCCCGCCAGAAAGCGAGCCGGAATTGTAAGAAATTAGCTCGTTATTGGAGCTTCCAAGCCTCGTCGAACAGACCGCCGTAGGCAACCTCGGGGTCATCCGAGCCTTGCTGCACTTTGAGGACCGCATAATCGCCGAGCCGTGGGGTGGCGAAATCGCCGGCCCAATCTTTCCAATCGGCGGTCAGTCCACTGTTGATCACCACATATCGCGAGGGATTCAGGGGGTTCGGATAGATCATCGCGGGAACGGACTCGGCCGCGGGGAAGCTGTGGGTTCCGAGCGCCACGTTATCGCGAGTCCAGGTAACCGGGAGCTTGCCATTGAGCCTGGCGATCAAGCGGTTGCTGCCTGGGTCTCCGAAGAGCACAACATTGTACTTTTTGAGGTCGGCTTCGGTGACGTCCTTGTCGTCTTTTACCCGGATCTGGCCGCGATAGGCCATCGAATATTGACGGTCGAAGCGGCCGAGAATCCGGAGCGCCTGCTCATTCGCGGCTTCGTTCCAGGCGGCGCCGGTCGGACGGACGATCAGGAACGGCTCGAGGAACGCGTCGTCGATCGGGCCTTGCAGGCCATGCTTCTTGCGGAGACCTTTCTCATGCGCATCGGCCAATTTCCATGTGCCCTTCGTCTTTTCGAGCGTGACCTCCGAGGCGGGCTTTACTTTCAACTTTTGGCCGTCAATATCGATTGAGGCCGCCCGTTCCGTTTCCCGAAGAGCCAGGCGAGAGAGGTTTTTGGTCTTGATTTCATAATCGGACCGATTGTCGGAGCGCTTCGCGTCGACTTCTCCTCGTTCGTAGTGCCTTTCCAGGCCGTCGACCGTCACCCAGTAGCTCTGGTTGTATCGAGTCGTGAAAGTGACAAAACGGATGTGCTCGGGCGATTGCTGGCCGCGCTCGAGATTCTTCAGCGTGATCACGTCCATCTGCTTGCGGTACTCGGGAGCGGTGGCATGAGGGGTATTGGGGGCGACCAGGAAAATCAGGCTCGGGATCTCGGCGACATGAATCCCCGTGAAGAGCTCTCCGCTGAGATGCAATCCCTCTCGAGTGAGCTGCTCACGGACGGCGACATGCTTTCGAAACGTGCCATCTAACTCGCCAACGTAGGCAATGAAAGGCGTGTTGAATGTGTTCAGACTCCACTCGTAAAGGTTGTCGAAGATCTTACAAACCGCCTGCTGGTAGGTGGGCAGCTTATCAATTATCGGCATTCGGTGAGATACGGTGTCGCCTGCGCCGACCTCGATGGAAGCCCAGCGATCCGGATAGTGGAACGCCGTATGCCACACGCCCGCGCCTCCCATAGAAAATCCACGCAGCGCGATCCGCTTCGGATCGATTTTATAGGCCTTCTGAACCGCAGCCATGGCTTCGAATATGTCGGCTTCGCCCGGCCAGTGATAGGTGTTGTAGCCACGGCCAAACAGTTCAATCTGGACTGTGCCCGGCAGATAGGGACGATCGGCGCCTCTGGCGGCGAACGCGTTCATGAATTCGACCTCGTACCGAGTTACGTAGCGGCCGTGTTCGATAACGTCGAGGGGCACCGGTTTGGAGCCGTCGTAATTATCCGGCACGGTGAGGCGATAAGGCTGAACCGAGCCGTCGAGCGCCGATCGATAGCCTCGAATCAAGCGGCCCTTTTGAGTTGTCCACGAAGATTTGCCTTGCTGCAACTGCCTAGCGCGCTCGATCCCTTGGTCGAGCACGGCCAACGTCGAGGCCACGGACTGTTTATTGAAGAACTCCTCGGGATATTTCATGATCCACAGTCCGGCCTGATGAAAGATCTGGACATCGACCAGCAGATCGTCATCGACGCGCTTCGTTTCCAGCGCATGAATCATCGCGCCGAGCTCGTCGATCTTGGCCTGAATCTTCTGTTTCTCCTCCGGCGTCGGATTGTAATAGGGCGTCTGCGGATGAAAGCGCGACCAAGGCAGATTCTCCGGAGGCCGCACTCTGGCGGGAGCAGGATTCGCTGGGCTGGCCGGATTCGGCGCCGCGGCCGGCGGATTTTGAGCCAATAGCGGAACAGCCGCTAGTAACAAGAGAGAAAGTCGTTTCATCGCGTTCCTTTCCGGACAAGCCTGCCCGATGCGGGATTCATTTTAACAGAAGCCTCAAGCAGCAGTAGTGAGTTGGTATACACTTGACGTTTATGGCTGATATCTTGACTCCGACTCTTCGCCGCCGCGATCTTCTCCTATCTGCTGCCGGCACTCTTCCCTTTCTTGCTGCTCAGCGCGCGCTCGCGGCAGGAAAGAAGTATTTCGTGTATTGGGGAACCTACACCGCGGGCGGCCCGCGTTACGGAACAGGCGAGAGCAAGGGAATTTACGTGTCGACGCTCGATCCAGCGACCGGCGATGTGAGCGCGCCGCAACTCGTTGCCGAGACCGAGAATCCGTCCTTCATGTGTTTCCATCCGAAGCGTACTGTTCTCTACGCCGTCAACGAGCACATCGACGAAACCGGCAAAGAGTTCGGAGGGGTGAGCGCTTTCGCCCTCGACCGAAAGACGGGCAAGCTCACACCACTCAACAAAGTGTCGTCGAAGGGCGGCATGCCGTGTCACCTGAACACCGACAAGACCGGTAAGATGCTGGCGGTCGCAAACTGGTCTACGGGGAGCGTGGCGACGTTCCAGATCAAAGCGGACGGCAGCTTGAGTGAATCGACCGGGTTCGATCAGCACGGCGGAGAGCGGTCCGGCGCGACGAATCCGGGACGCAACGGGCAGCCACCAGCGGTTCAGGTCCACTGCCATTCGGTGATTTTCTCCGCCGATAATCGGTTTCTTATTGCCACGGATACCGGCCTCAACAAGGTGTTTGTCTACCGGCCGGATTTGAACAAAGGAACCGTCGCAGCGCACGAGCCGCCCTTCCTTGGCCTAAAGACCAACGTCAATCCGCGGCATCTGGCGTTTCATCCGAACGGCAAGTGGGCTTACCTCGCCAACGAGGCAGGAACCGGTTGCAGCATGCTCAGTTATGACGCGAAGAAGGGGACGTTCGAAGAGCACGCGGTGACCAAGACAGTTCCTGATGGTGGAACACGCGGCTCCCAAGCGGAAGTGTATGTTCACCCCAATGGGAAATTCGTTTACGTCTCCAATCGGGGCCATGATTCGATCGCAATTCTGCAGATCAATCAAAGCGACGGCTCAACCACGTTGGTCGAGCCCTTCCAGCCCGGCGGCAATCAGCCGCGCAGCTTTGGCATCGATCCTACGGGGACGTGGCTGTTCGCCTGTATGCAGCGGTCGAACAACATTATGAAGCTGAAGATCGACGGCGCAACCGGAAAGCTGACCAAAGTGGGAGATCCGATATCACTTCCTGTTCCTGTGTGCGCGCAGTTTGTCGAGCAAGCCTGAGTGTCCGGCAGCGTGGCTCGCAACAAGTGTTGCGAGCCCAAAATCAGTGTGGTATCAATAGTTCAAGTCGGACATCCTGATCCAACAACCGGCCGAGAAATCGGAGTCAGTTTTTCATAAGGAAGGCGCCCAGTGGAGTCGGCAAATCGTAAACTCATTCGTCCCTCTCTGACCGAACTGAAGGAACAGATCACGCCACCTCGCAGGGGTCAGAAAAAGCCCGCGCCGCCCGACCAGACGAACGCCGAGAATTTTTACTACGTAAAACAGATGCAGTCGAAGACGCCGATGGTCTTCGTGCTCCGCGACGGAGAGACACTGCACGGCGTGATCGAATGGTACGACAAGACGTGCCTAAAGGTGAATCGCACCGAGGGCGCGAACTTGCTGTTGTACAAGCCGAATATCAAATATATGTACAAGGACGGCGAGCGCAACTCGTAGTCACTTGCCTTTCTGCCGCATCTCCAGGCGGATCTCTCTGCGCCGGGCAGCTTCCTCGTAGCGGCGCTTTTCTTCTTCCGTTTCCGGGATCACGGGCGGAACAGGAATTCGGTTCCCTTCCGCATCCACCGCAACGAACGTCAGATAAGCCGATGAGGTGTGACGTGTTTCGCCTGTGGCTAAGTCCTCGACCATAACTTTTACACCTACTTCCATGGACGTCCGAAAAACACGGTTTACCGAGGAGCGCAAAAGAAGCAGTTGTCCGATCTTCACTGGACTCAGGAAGTTCATATAGTCGATCGACGCCGTCACGACGGGACGCCGCGCGTGCCGGATCGCGGCGAGCGCTCCACATAGGTCGACGAGGTGCATGACCTTCCCGCCAAGTAAATTGCCGAGCACATTGGCGTCATTCGGAAGCGCCAACTCGGAGTACTCCGAGATGGATTCACGTACAGGTTTGGGATTCATTCTCTATCGCGTCCGCCGTAAATAGCTACGCACGTAAGCAGCCGCCAGCGTCGAGATGGCCTCCGAAGGCGCCGATTCGAAATCGCCGATTTGAGTCGAATAGGCGAGAGATCCATTCGAATATGGGCGATGATCCCGTTCGAGAGAGTAGAGAACACGAATCGAAGAATCGTCCTTTCGCGCAATGCTGAAGCGAATCGCGTCGGGTCCATCGCCTTCGGGAAAATGCGCGCAACGACCTCGGGCGTAACCTAGATTGCACCGGTCGGCGACGGTCGTTTCATCAGGACGGCAGGGCTTGGCCGCATCGGCTTGACAGGCGCCGGCGTAAAGGTCACCGAGACTGCCGCGCGACAACGGAAGCCGCTCGCCCGGCATGAAATACGGACACGCCATCGCAGGTATAGTAGCATTTTTGAATGGGCCTCAATCGTCTGGAAATTCTCAAAAGCATGGTGTCGCAGAACCCGAACGACAGCTTCTCCCGGTACGGACTCGCGATGGAATACGCCAAGGCGGGGAATCTGGATGAAGCGGTTAAGGAGTACGAATCTCTGCTCACGGCAAATCCGGATTACGCGGCCGCTTATTATCACGGCGGTCAGGCTCTCGAAAAACTAGGACGCCTTGACGACGCTCGCCGGATGTACAGCCGCGGACTGGAAGCTACTAAACGCACGGGCGACTCGCACACCCACAGTGAGCTTCAGGCCGCGCTCGATATCCTGGGTTGAACTTCTATTGGAAGTTGACCTGAATCGGGATCACCATCCCGACCAGCGAATCGATGATGACTTTGACCTCGGCCGCGCGGGCCGTCCCTTGCTGGGAGGGTTCGAAGGCGAACTGTAATTTCGCTTTCTCGTGAGGTTTCACTTCTTTCTTGTCGAGCGTTACGCTGAGTCCTGGAACCGAATGAGGCTCGACGTGAAGAGTGATAGCCCCCTCAAGTCCGTTCGCAATCAGCACCTCGTCCGACGATGCCTGCTTAGAATTCAACAGCACTCCTTTTTTGTCCGGTTCAACCTTGCGCCGCAACTCGTCGATTGAACCCGGAATCGAAACAGGCAGCGATGAGCCGCCGGGACCGTTTCTTGTCGTCAGCTTCGCCTCACCGAACGGGGTCGCTACCTTATCCGGATCGACATACCAGAACCACTGTCCGTTCTCCAGCTTCCATAGGCTACCGCAAGTAGGCCATTTCGTCGGCTTGTCGGTCGGCCAACCTGGCATCACGACAAACATCTCGCAAGTAACCTGCGCTTTTGCCTTGGTGAACTTGTCCGAATAGATGATCCCGTCAATGTTGAATGAAACATACGCCGGCTTGGAAGTCGCGAAGAATAGTCTTTGGTGTCCTCGGCGACGTACTGCTCCGCCAAACGAGGCTTTTTATCGACGTGCGCCTGATAGAATTTCGCAATTCGCTCGCGCAAAGCCGTGTCCACCTCAATCGGAGCTTTATCAAACGGATTCGTGGCTGTTTGGCCGTACAGTCCCAAAACAAGCAGCAAAAGAAGAGATACTCTCGACATCACGCTCCTTTTAATTGTACATTGACCCCGAATGCGCCTGGCGAAGTTAGGATCTATCGCATTTTTGACGTGTCTCCTGCTCAGTTCGTGCCGCAATCCCGCAAAAAAAGTCATCGCCGTCGTTCCCAAGGGCACGTCGCACGTTTTTTGGCAAAGTGTTCAGGCCGGCGCGATCGCGGCGGGCCGCGAACTTGGTGTCGAAGTTGTCTGGAACGGACCGGCTCAGGAGACTGAGTTCGGACGCCAGATCCAAATCGTCGACTCGATGATCGCTAGACGAGTCGATGGGCTCGCGGTCGCCGCCGCCGACCGAACGGCGCTGGTCGCTCCAATAGAGCGCGCCGCGAAAGCCGGCATTTTGGTGACGGCCTTCGATTCCGGTGTGGACACGGACCACATCCTGACGTTTGTAGCGACCAACAACTACGAAGGCGGACAGCAGGCGGCGCGAAAACTCGCAGAGTTGATTGGCGGGTCGGGCAAGGTCGCGATGATTCTCAATGCCCCTGGAAGCGGGTCCACTATGGATCGGGAAAAGGGGTTTGAGGACGCCATCGCGAAAGAGTTCCCCAAAATTCAAATCGCGGCTCGCCAATTCGGGATGTCGGATCGCGCGAAAGCTCGGGAAGCGGCCGAAAATATTCTTTCGGCACGCGGTGACATCAAAGGGATGTTCGGCTCCTGCGAGGCTAGTTCGGTCGGCGCTACGCTGGCGATCAAGGGGCGGAACCTGGCGGAGCGAATCGCGATGGTCGCTTTCGACTCGACCGAGGGGATGGTCGCAGACTTGAAGACGGGCGCGATCGACGCGATGGTCGTGCAGGATCCGTTCCGAATGGGCTACGAAGCGGTGCGGACCCAGGTCGACGCGATTCAAAAGAAAAAGCTTCCGAAGCGCCTCGATCTGCGCGCTCGTGTGATCGTTCCGGCGGATCTGGACAAACCGGATGTGAAGGCGCTTCTCTTCCCCGATCTGGAGAAATACCTGAAACAAAACTAGCGATTGAAGTTAAGTTGCCGGTGAACTAAACTAGAGATTACCAACCCACCAGGAGGAACCTCGGAATTGGAATCAGCGATCCTGGCCTTGGAAGACGGAACGGTCTTTGAAGGCAGGAGTTTTGGCGCGCCCGCGGAACGCTCGGGCGAGGTCGTCTTCAATACAGCGCTCACCGGTTACCAGGAAGTATTCACCGATCCCTCTTATTCGGGCCAGATCGTCGTTCTCACGAATCCTCAAATTGGAAATTACGGGACGAGCATCGAGGACAATGAGTCGGCCAAACCATACATTGAGGGCCTGGTGGTGCGGGAATTTTCCGAGCAGGCGAGCAACTGGCGCTCGGATCGAACCGCCGACACGTTTCTGGCGCAGAGCCAGATCCCGATCATCAGCGAAATCGACACACGGGCGTTGGTACGCCATCTGCGCACTCGGGGCGTGATGCGAGGCGTGCTATCGGCGATCGAAAGCGATCCGAAGAAGCTGGTCGAAAAAGCCAAAAGCATTCCCAGCATGGCCGGGCTCGATTTGGCGAGCGCCGTTTCCACCCGAGAGCGCTACGAATGGAACAAGGGGGTCGATCCATGTTCCCCATCGGATTTGGTCGAGCGGCCCGCATCCGCCCGGTTTCATGTGGTCGCCTACGATTTCGGGATCAAGCACAACATTTTGCGGCGGCTTACCCAGGCCGGCTGCAGAGTCACTGTCGTTCCTGCGCTCACGCCAGCGGACGATGTCATGAATTTGAAACCGAACGGGGTCTTTCTTTCGAATGGGCCCGGAGATCCCGAGCCGCTTCGAACTCAAATCGAAAATGTGCGGCGCCTGATCGGCCGGGTTCCAATCTTCGGAATTTGCCTCGGGAATCAGATACTTGGGCTAGCAGTCGGCGGGAAGACCTACAAGATGAAATTCGGTCACCGCGGGTCGAACCATCCGGTCATCAATAAATTGACAAACAAAGTTGAGATCACGTCGCACAATCACGGTTTTGCCGTCGATCCCGACTCCTTAAGCGCCAGCGAAACCGAGATCACGCACATCAATTTGAATGACCAGACGCTTGAGGGCTTTCGCATGCGAAACCACCCGGTGTTCGCGGTTCAATATCACCCGGAAGCCGCGCCCGGCCCGCATGACTCGCGCTACCTGTTCGACGATTTCGTGACTCTAATGGCGGACCAGCCGAATGCCTAGAAGAACCGACATCCACCGCATCCTGATCATCGGCTCGGGTCCGATCATCATCGGCCAGGCCTGCGAGTTCGATTACTCGGGCACGCAGGCATGCAAGGCGCTTCGGGCCGACGGATTCGAAGTGGTGCTGGTCAACTCCAATCCAGCCACGATCATGACCGACCCGGATCTGGCGAACCGGACCTATGTCGAGCCTTTGAGCCGCGCTTATCTCGAAGAAATCATCGCCAAAGAGCGGCCGGATGCATTTCCAGCACAGTGGGATCCGAAGCTTGGAATTCACGTGACTTGAAGTCGCGGCC
>JADMIO010634397.1_pt1 | contig 89778 bp, 68 predicted proteins | sample 8958161 | NCBI WGS metagenome assembly JADMIO01 (sample SAMN16585339, study PRJNA669376) | soil metagenome | isolation source: Crop rotation soil | place: USA: Cullars Rotation, Alabama | collected 2011
ACAACTTGTCCACGTGGAATTCTAAGCTTAGGATCCCAATGTGCTGGAAAGATCTCAGTCGCAAAACCGTTAAGCTCGGTAAGCCTCACACCAAGCTTCACATCACTGTCACAAACTCCTCTGGCGACCCCATTCGCAATGCGGTCGTTCAACTCCTTCAAAACAACCACGCTGTTTACAAGAGGAAAACAACCAACAACGGTACACTCACCATCACACGCGTCCGCTATGGCGATTACGATATTAATGTTGGTAGAAAGAATTTCATCTCCCACTCCGAGCCCGCCATCCACTTCGCCCCCGGCTCCGAAGTCTCACGTTCCATCACTCTCCAATTTCTTTTGCCTAATACATAACTAATCACTGCTCATAAACACACTGTCATGCTGAACGAAGGTCTCCGAAGTGAAGCATCTTGTATTGCATTGTCATGCTTAGCCTCCACTTTTCTTCCAATCCGCAATCCCAAATCCGCAATTCGCAATTCTTTGAGAAGCATCTCTTTTCACATTCCTTAAATAATTAAATTTTGAGCTGCGGCTTGCAGAAGCGATATTTGGGTTTCAAAATTTGCAGAACATGTTGTTAGATGTGCTTACCTGGCAGGATATAGTTTTAAAATATGTAAGAAGCTTTAGTGTGCTCTCGCTGCGCTATCTGGCGTTTGCGGGTTCTCTTTTCCTCCTTTTCTATATCTGGAAAAAGCGCGAGTGGTTCAGGTTTAAAATTCAGCAGAAGTTTCCGGAGAATAAGCGCATTGTGCACGAGGTGGTGTATTCGTTTCTCTCGATAGGTATTTTTTCTATTGTAGGCACCACGCTCTTTATCCTTCGCAAAAAGGGCTATACACAAATGTATCTCGACTTTGAGGCGCACAGCCTGGCGTATTTTGTGTTTTCGGTTATCGCGTTTATCGTTATTCACGATACTTATTTCTATTTCACCCACCGTTTCATGCATTGGAAAAAGATTTACCGCTACGTGCACAAAATTCATCACGACAGCACCAACCCTACACCCTGGGCGGCTTTTGCGTTTCACCCGATAGAAGCTGTTATAGAAGTGGGCATTGTTCCGCTGATGGTTTTCCTCATGCCTATTCATCCGCTCGCGTTGTTGATTTGGGTGCTCTACCAAACGGGAATGAATGTGCTGGGGCACCTGGGCTTCGAATTATTTCCTGCAGGCTTTACCGAAGGAAGAATTTCGAAATGGCATAATACTTCGGTGCATCACAACATGCACCATAAGTATGTCAACAGCAACTATGGCCTGTATTATAATTTCTGGGACAGAATAATGGGAACCAATCATGTGCGCTACTCCGAAGAATTTGAGCAGGTGAAGGCAAGAAGTAAAAAGGCGGCAGCAGCGGAAGAAATCAATGTTGCTGAAACTGTGGTTCAATAATATGTAATGCGTAAAGCGGAAAGTAGTTGTAAGAGCCGCAAAATTTTAATCTATCTTATTCGTCAATAACCCGAAACAAACCCTGTGAATAGCCCTGCACTGTGTTCCTGTTCTGCTTCGCAGGAAGTAGAAACGATTAAAGACTTCTCGCTCGATGTTTTCGATACTGTCGAAAACGTATCGGAGCAGCAATGGAACAGGCAGATTCCTGAGCCAAACTTTTTAATGCAGTATGATGAGTTGAAACTGATAGAAACAATTCATTCGGGCACTATGCAGTTTCGCTACGTGCTGGCCAAAAGAGAAGGAGTAATTGTGGGGGCCATGTATTTTCAGGTCGTAATGTTTCATGCCAATCAGCTTATCAATTATTTCCCTGCTTCAGCCGAAACGAATGTTGCGATGAAGGGATTGAAAGTGTTCAGCGAAAAACTGTTGAACCTCATCAACGTAAAACTTTTAGTGAGCGGCAATGTGTTTATGACGGGCGAAAACGGTTTCTACTTCCATCACGATATTGACAAAGCCACCCGCGCAAAAATTATCCGCAAAGCTTGTCGCGATATTTTGAAAAATGATTTAGAGATAAAGGCAGTTCTTATTGCTGACTTGTATCATCCCAAAACTGAATTTGATACAGACTTTAAAAAGTGCGGATACAATGAAATTTATGTAGAGAGTGATATGAGTATTCATCTGCGCGATGAATGGAAATCATTCGATGATTATCTGCATGCGCTTTCTTCTAAGTATCGTGTTCGGGCCAAAAAGGTTTTTGCTCTTTGTAACGAAAACGGAGTGGTGAAAAAAGATTTAACCCTTGAAGAAGTAAAACAATGCGAAGGCGAATTGTATTCTCTATATCGCAGAGTAATGGAGAACGCTGATTTTAAACTGGCCGAATTGAGTAAAGATTTCTTTTATGCTCAAAAGAAGGACTTGCCTGAGAACTATCATGTATATGCCTATTTTAAAGAAGGGCAGATGATTGGTTTTATTTCTGCTTTTCATTTTGGTAAAAAGATGGAGGTGCATTACACCGGTATGAATACAGAAGTAACAAAGCCGATTCATTTGTATCAGCACATGATGTATGATATGATAAAGCTGGGTATTGAAAAGCGGGCTGAGCGTTTACACTTCGGCAGAACCGCTCCCGAAATCAAAAGCACAATCGGGGCTACTCCTTCGCCAATGTATGGTTATATAAAACACCGTAACCCGTTCTTCAACTTCTTTGTTGCACGTCCTTACACCGCTAACCTTAAACCGAAGGATTACGTTTTCAGAAACCCGTTTAAGGCTTAATCTGCTTTCTTACAATTTTCGGGTCAAATATTCCACTTACATACAATGAATTGCGGAACTCAAGCGCAGTGGAACTTGCGCTTAGTTGCTTTCCGTCATCGTAATAAGCAACAGTAGTTTTCTTTGTAGCAGGGTTTATTCGATAAACTGTACTGGGAGAATATTTTGTTGAATCCTTCACGTGTTTTAAGAAGGCAAGGAACCGCAAGTGGCAGGCAACTAATAAATCATCTCCATCTAAACGAAGGTTATCAGCGCCATGCACTTTCGCAATTACTTCTTTGTTCAGCATTTTGCCTTTGTCAAAATCAAACTGCCAAACTTTGTTTTGTCTTGTTGAAGCAAGAAAAACTTTTTTGTCTTTAATGGTTATGCCGTTGGTGTAACAGAACTTTTCGGCAGCTACCGAACATTTATTTCCATCCCAATAAACAACCTGGGCGCGTTTCAGCAGAAAGAAAGCTTCTACAAAGTGGTCAGCTTTCTTTGCATCGTTTGAAACAAGCAGCGTGCCGTCAGTAAATCCTGCCACTGCGTTTGGAGAGGAGATAAGCGGGTCAACAATTTTATTGATAAATACTAACTCATCTTTCAAAACATGATAACGTAGAATTGAATTGATGTGTTTTGTATGCTCATGATTTACCACAAGCAACACTAAATCTTTACTTGCCGAAGGCCACTTGGCCGATAGTAGCACCAGGTCAATTCCATGCGGATTAAAGAAGAGACTGTCAGGCTCATTAACTCTCTTCAGGATTTTGTGCGTGTTTGTTTCGGGATAATACGCTTCAATTTCACCGTAATCTTTTTCATTCTTTCTACGTGAGTTGGTAGAAAGCAGTATACGCGGCTGTTCGGTGATGGTATCTAAAACCATGTCCTCCGGTCCCGGACCAACCGCAATAATTTCATCTTTGGTTTGAAAGCTTTTAGGAAGTGTAGCGCAGGATGCTGTAAAAAATAAAACCGCAATGGGTAAATACCGAACCATGAAAATTATTGTTTTGTAAATTGAAGGTGTGAAGTAAACATCTTTCTTTGCATACAACGTGCTTGAATTTTTATGGCTGAATTTAGATGGAACCCTTTGTTAGACACATGGACGATGGTTGCTACCAACCGTCAGCACCGTCCGCATTTGCCGAAAGACTATTGCCCGTTTTGTCCTTCTCAGAATAAAGCCCTGCCTGATTACGATGTGCTGTCTTACGACAATGATTTTCCGGTGATGAGTTTAGAGAAAACGGAGGCCAAAGGTCAGAAATCAGAAATCAGAAATTCCGTTTTCCAAAAGAGTCGGGCGATTGGCAAATGTGAGGTGATTCTTTATTCGCCAGAGCATGACAAAAAGTTTTATGACTTAAGCGATGCTCATGTGCTGAAAGTAATAGAGCTTTGGTGTGAGCGCTTTAAAGAGCTAGCGAAAGACAAACGAATTAAATACATTTTTGAGTTTGAGAATAAGGGAGAGGAAGTGGGAGTAACCATTCATCATCCTCACGGGCAGTTGTATGCTTATTCTTTTGTGCCTTTTAAAATCCGCGAAGAGCTGAAGAACTGTAAAGATTATTATAGGAAAAACAAAAGCAACTTATTCGCAGAACTCAACAAGGCTGAAAAGAAACACAGCAAACGAGTAGTCTACGAAAACAAAAGCTTTATTGCTTACATCCCTTACTTTACTGATTATCCTTTCGGGGTTTTTGTAGTGAACAAAAAACTAAAGGGAGACATCACACAATTTACACCGAGCGAGAAGAAAGATTTAGCAGAGATGCTAAAGAAGCTTACAAGAGGTTTCGATAAAATTTATGACAGGGATTTTCCGTACATGATGTGTTTTCATCAAACACCTGTAAATACTAAACAATATGCCGATGCAGCGAAGTATTACGCTTTTCATATTGAGTTTTATACACCACTTCGGGCGAAGGATAAAATAAAGTGGTATGCAGGAAGTGAAATGGGAGCGGGTGTAGCGGCCAACCCTCTGGATGTGGATGAGTGTGCAGCTATTCTGAGGAACAAAATTAAAGTATAACGGATGAAGTTTTTTGCACCGGGCAGGGTTAACTTAATTGGCGAACATCTTGATTACAATGGCGGTTTGGTTTTACCTGCTGCAATTACTTTAGGTATAACCTTAACTTATACTCCCGGGAATGACCATAGGATTATTCTTAAATCGGCAACGCATTCTTTTGTAAAGGAGATTTCAACTGATGATGAGATTGAATTTAACCCAGGTAACGATTGGACGAATTATCCTCTCGGAATTATCGAACAGTTGAGGGAAGAGAATCATGCAGTGCCCGCTGGTGAGCTTTTTTTTGAAAGCAATTTGCCCGAGGGAGCAGGCCTTTCATCATCGGCAGCTATTGAGGTGCTTACTGCGTTTACTTTATTGTCTCAAACTGAATCTAACATTAACCGTGTGTGGCTGGCAAACTTTTGCAAGCAGGTGGAAAATGAGTTTATCGGAGTGCAATGTGGTATTATGGATCAATATGCTGTGGCACTTGGGAAAAGGGATAATGCCATGCTTTTAGATTGTGCCGCTTTTAAACACCAATACATTCCTTTTGAATTAGGTGATTATCGCTTGGTTATTATGAATACTAAAAAACCACGCAGCTTAATTCATTCGAAATATAATGAACGAAGAAGTGAATGTGATGAGGCTTTAAAAGAAATCCGAAATTCAAAGTCCGACATTCAAAATTTGTGTGATACTGAAATTATTTGGCTGGATATTCTCCGAGATGAAAATTTAAAGAGGCGCGCGCGCCATGTTATTACAGAGCAGTTACGGGTGAAGGAGGCGGTAAATGTATTACGCGTGAACGACCTCTCCGCTTTTGGAAGGTTAATGAATGCTTCGCATGCATCTTTAAAAAATGATTATGAGGTTACGGGAAGTGAACTTGATACGCTTGTTGAAGCTGCGCAGAAAATAAAAGGTTGCCTTGGTGCGCGAATGACCGGTGCCGGTTTTGGTGGTTGTGCTATTGCTATTGTTCATTCAAGTGCAATGGAGAATTTGAAAGATATAGTTAGTGAAGAATATTTCTCCAAAACAGGGTTGTCTTGCGAGATTTATGAAGCAGAGATTGGCAGTGGGGTGATGAAAATGTAGAGCACATAAATTAAACAGACTGAAAAGAATTTTTTACGGCTTCGCTTCAGTCTTCGCTTTTTTCTTCTTAGCCGGTTTGCGAAATAATTCAGAAGGCTTATCAAACTCCTGGCTATAAGAAATGCCTATACCTGTTCGGTTGCTGTTGCGTGAGTTGAAGTAATCGTAATTGGTGCGGTTGAAAGCTTTAGCACGCCATCTGCCATCGGCAGTAAGTGCATACTGAATTTGAAAATCGCCAGTTGGAATTACACCTCTAGCGCCTTTTGAAGAGTCAATACTTGTAGAATTTCCAAAATCGAAATTACCGCCAGCATTAATAGTTAAACGATTGTTCAATAAACGCTGCTGAAGAGCGAGTTGTAGTTCTCTGCGGGTATCTAAACCTGTTGGAGAAGTAGTATTGTTTGAGTTGGTAAGGGTGGTTTGGTCGTATTGCCGGTAGCCTATATTAAAGTCAAGATTTTGAAGGGCATCGTTACCTGTATAATCCAACAGGTTACCGAGATAATTGGATAACTGAGATGAAAGAAATTCACTGACAGTGTTAGTCGCAGCTCCGCCTATATAGTTTGATACTGTGTTGGAACTGGTAGTAGGAAAAAAGCGATTCATTACGAGCAAACTGAATACTTGTTTATTCATTTCATTCTCGTTTATTTTTAAAGTGGCAAATTTCTGTTCCACATAACTTTTTAGCACCGGGTCAGGATCCATTACTTGAAAATCAAAACCTATTGTCGGTCGTTCAAGAACGCCTGTAAGGTGCATTAATAATTTAACTGTTACTCTACCTTGTGCAGCAGCTTTTGTTTGTGGGTTTACATCTTTCAGGTCTGTTCCTTCATCAAATAAGTCTCTTATAGAAGTTCGTACTTCATATACGGCATCTACTCCTAAACCTGCTTTATATACTTCGCCATTAAAATTAATCGTGCCTCCCTTTGTTATTTCTAAACGTTTATTTACGATGTTTTGTAAAGTGAAAAGATAATTACCGCGCTCAATTTCATAGTTGCCATACATGGTGGTATTTCCCACCTTAGGAATTTCAATTTTCAGATTACCGTTTCCATAAGTTGTAAGTATATCACCAGCTATAGGATCAAGAATAATATCCATCCGTGCATCAGAAGTTGCTTCCAAGTCAAGAATAAAATGAACGCCATTTAACTTAAGTTGCGGGGCTTGAATAACATTAGAGGTTTTTGGTGCGTTCGGATCAACGAATTTGTAAAATCCGTAACGATTGATTTCGTAAGATGAATTAACGGGTAAACGACAATAGGTGCCCGGAAGAGTTCGGGCATACGCTTTTATAGTAGGGCTATTGATATCTCCTGAAAAAGTAATGTTTCCCTGCCCATAAGCTACTCCATAAAAATTTGGACTTTGTTTCGCAGTGGTATTAATAAATTGTGCGTTATCGGTTCTTACTTTCAGATCGAGTGCAAATTGCCTAAAACTTTCATGGTTGATACGGCCCGTAGCAAATAGAGTCTTGTTCCGCTCGTCATAAACTTTCAGTTCGGGGAATGAAAAGCCATGTTCATCTAAAATTGCTTTTTGATGATCAAGATGATAAGTAGTATTAAGAAATGAAACTGTTACAGTATCGTCTACTAATTCTACGCTCCCGGTCAGTAAAGGCTTTTTCAACGGACCGGCAATAGTTGCATTTACCACCGCGTATCCCCTGCAATTTTTTACATATTTTTCTGTAAAGAACTTATAGTTGAGAAAATTTAATCCAAGTCGAGGTGCATCAACATTAATTTTCATTGAAGGAATTTTATCTGCAAACGAAATAGTTCCTCTTGCTTCAATAAAGTTATTGATGCTTTTTACCGAGGCATACATAAGCACATTTTTACCGGACTCATCTAAGCGTGAGTCAACGTTGATATCACCTATTAGTTCATTACCAAGGGTGAACTCATTTACCACTAAATCAGCATATATATTAGGTTTATAGAAAACATCTTCCACCACTAATTTCCCGTTTACCGCCCCGTGCAGGTCTTTCATCTTCGATGCGAATATTCCTGTAAAATCTCCGATATCGGTGTTGTCTAATGTGAGCTTAAAGGAGGTTGAAGTGTCATTTTTAAGATAACTGCTGATATAAAGAGCTTGTTCTTCGGTTCTAAAAACAAGATTGCGGGTAATTATTTTTTTGTTTTCAATAAAAATTGAATTATCAGCATCAAAATGCCAGTAGTTATTTCCGAGTTTTATATCCGATGGTTCGAGGTGAAAAACTGCTTTGCCTCTTTGGGGAGTAAGAAAGGCAGTAACATTAGCGTAATTAAATCTGCGTTTATCCGCTATCATCACATCAAAGCGCACATCATCATTTTCTAAAGTTTTAGATAAAACATTTACAGTATCCAGCATTAAGCTGTCTCCAATATAGACTTTATCAACCGAGGTACGGAAATCAAAATCTCCATTTTTAAAATGGGTGTATACGTCAGTTCTTAAAACATTGTAATTATCAAATTTTATTTCAGGAACTGTGGCTGTAACCTCTACCTGATGGTCAACGCTATTAAAGGTTCCGTGAACATGTGAATTGCGAATAAGCAGAAATTTTGGATGAATGATTTGAGTAAGGTTGCCGGGTTCGTAGATTCTTAGGTCAGCAGAAAAGTCTTGCGCGATAACATTGGTTGCTGTATCTACATAATCTTTCGTGAAAGTGTATTTTGCAAAACTCACAAGTGCCTTGGGCAACTCTTTCAGTGTAAAGTTGCCTTCCATTTCTCCTTCAGCAAAATCAGAATTTATTTTAATCTCTTTCTTTTCTGCTGATAATAGCTTGGCATTAAGGGTGAAATATTTGATGTGGCCATCTATCGTATCACGGCTGATGTCCATATCATTCAACTCAATCTTACCGATTACATCATCAATCTTGCCTCCTTTAAAATCTGATGTTACTTTGCCTGAAATTCGAAAATCTTCTTTCGTAAGATTCAAATTTTTTAGCAAGGCTTTTCGAATGTTAGCACTGAAATTAAATTCAGGGGTTTCATTGGCAAGGTCTGCTTTGCCATTAAAATCCATATCCAAAAATGCATCATGGATATTCAACGAGCCATTAAAAGATTTTTTCAGAACAAACCCATCTACTTTTACATTTCGATAGTCATACCCCAATATGGAAATACTGGAAATATTTCCATCCAACTCAGCCTTCAAACTTTCTAAGGTAAGCCCTCCTCCGGTAATTTTTGTTTGTAAAGAAACTTTTCCGATACTTTTTTCAAGGGTGAAGAATTTCCCCAATTCAAACTCATTTAGAGCCAAATCGCCTTTGTAAAAGGCCTTGTTATTTTTCTTGTCATATTTAAAATTTACATCGGTATTGGCGGTTCCTAAGTCTGTTACAAACTTTCCTTTCGAAACAAAATCAGTAAGGAACCCATCAAGCGAACCGGTGTAATAAATTAAACCGAGGTTATTCAGGTTTCCAGGGAATTTAATGACAGGATAAAATTTCTTTAAATCTTCTATTGTTGTGGCTAATCGTTTTATTCTTAAATTGAGAGAAGTTTCATAAATATTTGGTAAGCCCCTTGCATAGAAGTCGCCTTTAAAAGTTGTATTGGTTCCCGTTCTTATTTCTATGCCCTTGCCTTTCAAGCCACACACCTTACCATCAATTTCTCCATTGATAGTAAGTTTATTATGTGTTACCTTATCTAAATTCTTTATAAAATAGCCCAAATCTTTTAAGGAGATGAAAGTTCCGGTGAAATTTACTTTCATCTTTACTTTATTCAGAAAATCCTTAAAGTCACTAAATGTGTTATAATGGAAACTCAGATAATTTTTTATTTCACTATAAGGAGTTATAAGGTGCAGTTTATTGAGTGTAATCTCATTTACCGATACCCTTGCTTCGGTAGTTAAATTCTGCAATTCAAATCCGCTTCTTTCTTTAGCCGACATTTTTCTAATGGTAGTCAAAATGGTGTCTCCTAAAATTGTTCCGTTTTCTGCAAACAGGTTGATATCTGAAACAAGCAGATGCTTAAAATCTATCCCTTTTAGCAGTACGGTATCGTTATTATGATCATCCATCCGGAAATGTGTGTTGGTAATCGCTAGGTTTTTAAACTTAACCTGCAGACCTCCTGTCATAAAATGAAAAGGAGTAATTGAATCCTCCTCAAGTGTTTTTACCCTTTTCATTAAGTCAATTGATGCATCTGTTCTGTCCAACACAACCGATTCGATATCAATTATCCTCTTATCAATTGAAAGCTTATTTAAATTAATCTCACAGGTCGGAATAAAAACTTTTATATACGAATGAGCTTTTTCATCTAAATAATGAAAGTCTGTCTTTAGAAGATCCAGTTCGTGTAAATCAATGTGCCAGCTAAGGGGCGATTTTGCAGTATCAATATCGGCATTTGTTGATTTAAAATGATTGATTAATTCAGTAAGATTAACTTTCTGTCCTATTGAATCCCTATGCAAGTAGATGCTTCCTTCATTCAAAAAAATTTTACTCACTTCAATCCGCTTGTCAAGTAAATCGAAAATTTTAAAATTGACTCTAAACTCTTTAGCGCTTATCAAGGTATCGTGTTTATAGTCTTCTATGTAAAAATTTATTAAATCAGCTTTGTTGAAAAACTGAATTTCTACTCTCTCGATATAAACTTTTGTCTTTAATGACTTGGAAAGCATATCAGTTGCTTTATGTGCCAGCCAGGTTTGGAAGGAAGGATAACGAACAGCAATGAAAAAAGCAATTGTGAGCGAAAAGAAAATTAGAAACCCGGTAAGAAATATTTTGAAAATCTTTTTAGCCAATCTTTATTCTTTATTCATAATCAACGCAGAAAACAATTTTTATTCTGATGTTTGTGCGCTATGAGCATTGTCATTCTTGCTATCGAATCATCCTGCGATGATACTTCTGCTGCTGTGAGCAAAGATGCCAAAATTCTTGCCAACGTTGTTGCGGGGCAGGAGATACATCAGCAATGGGGTGGTGTGGTTCCTGAATTGGCTTCGCGAGCTCACCTTCAGAATATTGTTCCGGTGATTGATTTTGCCCTGCAGCAATCACATATTTCAAAAGAAGAAATCAGCGCAGTTGCTTTTACCCGAGGACCGGGATTGGTGGGTTCTTTGCTGGTTGGAATCGGTTTTGCGAAGGCATTTGCACTAACGCGCAATATTCCAATGATTGAGGTAAATCACATGCAGGCGCATATATTGGCTCATTTTATTGATAACCATCCCAACTTTCCATTTTTGTGTTTGACTGTTTCCGGTGGGCATACTCAAATAGTTCTTGTTAAGAATTTTTTAGAAATGGCAGTGATTGGAGAAACATTGGATGATGCTGCAGGTGAAGCATTTGATAAATCTGCAAAGTTGCTTGGTTTACCTTATCCCGGAGGACCTTTAATAGATAAATATGCCAAGGACGGCAATTCTCAAACTTTCTTTTTCTCTGAACCTCAGATAGCCGGATTAGATTTTTCTTTCAGCGGATTGAAAACTTCCATTCTATATTTCCTTCAAAAAGAAGTAAAAAGGAATCCGAAATTTATTGAGGAGCATCTTTATGATTTATGTGCTTCCATTCAGAAAACTATTATTGATATTTTGCTTAAGAAATTAGAAAAAGCAGCTAAAGCGAATGGCATAAGAGAAATTGCGTTGGCAGGCGGTGTCTCTTCCAATAGTGAATTGAGAAAAAAATTTGAGGAACTTGGCAAAATAAACAACTGGAAAACACACATTCCTAAGTTTGAATATTGTACCGATAACGCAGCTATGGTTGCTATTGCAGCTCATTATAAATTTTTGCAAGGTGAATTTGCTTCTCAAGATATTGAGCCTTTGCCACGCTACCATGTTTAAGTTTTTATAATTTTCATTTTTTTCGCAACAATCAACCGGATTAAATTTGAGGAAGTAAACAGATGTTTATGAACAACAAAATTACAATTGCAATACTCACCATTCTCAGCGTAGCTATTGCATTTCTTTTTGTTCAGAATTATAAGTTGGAGGAAAAGGTTGATGAACTCATTATAGCAAAGGAAGTAGCAATTACACCTGTGATACCTGGAACCAGCCCTACTAATCCCTCAGCAGCAAGTCCATTTGATAAGCCCAATGTTGACCCGCTTGCGAATCAATTTCCGGCTGAATCAGGGAAAATGCCTGAACCAACTACTGTTAAGTTTGATAAAACAGTTCATGATTTTGGAAGAATAAATGAAGGAGAGTTAGCAAAAACAGTTTTTAAATTTACTAATACAGGCAAAACCCCGCTTATTATTTCAAACGCTCAAGGTTCGTGTGGCTGCACGGTTCCTAAGTGGCCTCAGCATCCCGTAAAAGCAGGACAAACTGAGGAGATTGCTGTAGAGTTTAATAGTTCGGGCAAAAACGGACAAAATGAAAAAACAGTGACCGTTACGGCTAATACAGATCCTGCTTCTATTGTTCTTACTATCAAGTCCACTGTTATACCTAAAGACAAATAATGGCAAGAGTTCTTGCATTTGATTTTGGATTGAAAAGAATAGGAGTTGCCGTAACTGACCCTTTGCAAATAATTGCTAACACACTCGGGACAATTCCCGCCAAAGACATTTTTACTTTTATCAAAACATATTGCTCAAAAGAAAATGTAGAAGCATTTGTGGTAGGTTATCCTTTTACTCATGGTCATTCAGAAAATGAAATAGCAAAGCATATTGACGTGTTCATTTCAAAATTGAATGAATCCTATCCGGATAAAAAAGTTCACAAAATAGATGAGAGTTATACTTCGCAAATTGCCTCGCAAACTCTGATGATGAGCGGTGTGAATAAAAGGGAAAGAAGAAAAAAAGGAAATGTTGATGCCATTTCAGCGAATATCATTTTGCAATCCTACTTGGAGATGTATGGCAATAATACCTAATACTGTGGTTGACCTTAGCAAATAGGACTTTTATTTAAAAAACGTATATTTACCATCCCATCAAAAAAATCAGATCATGAATTTACAAGAAAAAATACAGGCGATTGAAAATGATGCTACAATTTTCAAAAAAGGTATTGAAAGAGTAGTTGAAAGATATCCCTTATCTATTTCTATGCTGGTAAGAGGTAATAAGACAGGTTTATCGGTTTCTATTGATCGTGAATTCGAGAAAGTGCCGGAGTCAGTATTTATGCAAAAGCAGGTAAGTCAATCTTAACACCTGAACGAGTAATAAATTCATCCACGCTCATATCTATCCATACTCTCCCTAAAGGGTTCGAGTTTAAGATGAGCACTACTGTATAGTATTTATCTGGATAAGATTGTATCAGGTTTTCAGCCATTGTGTTATGAATATTGGCTTCATAAGATACAATAAACGCCTTACGGAGTTGTTTATCGAAGGGGACTACATTAAATTCTCTCCACTCAAAACTTGATTTATCTTTCAAAACTATAGGAGCCTGAAATTCTACATTTAAGTAGTTTCGCAACCTCTTAGCTGCCACTAATGATGTTTTAAATTCTTCCATTTTGCCGCGAATTTACAAACATTTTACATTCTCATCCTAAACAATCCCTTTTTAATAATTTTATTTATAATATCATGTAGTTTGCCTCTGTAATTGTTGAAAACCTGTGGAAACCTATTCAGTTTCCATAAATGAGCAAGAGGGCGGTTTTTCTATTTTCGTCACGCTTCAAAACGGGGCATACAGAACGCGCTGTATTCAGAACATCGGTTCTGAAAAACACATTAAAATAAGGACACAAAAATGCAACTGACAACATTAGAAATTAAAGGGTTTAAGAGTTTTGCCGAAAAGACAACCATTCATTTCAATAATAAGATAACAGGAGTAGTAGGTCCTAACGGCTGCGGAAAATCGAACGTGGTGGATTCAATCCGTTGGGTGTTGGGCGAACAGAAAACTTCTATGCTTCGCTTAGAGAAGATGGAGAATCTGATATTTAACGGAACTAAAAATCGTAAGGCATCGGGGTTGGCAGAGGTATCTCTTACCTTTGAGAATACTAAAAATCTAGTTTCATCGGACTATAAAACAATCACTATTACCCGCAGACTTTTCCGCGATGGCGAAAGTGAATATTTGCTCAATGGTGTGTCATGCCGGTTAAAAGATATTACTTCTCTTTTTCTTGATACCGGTGTAAGTGCAGATAGTTATGCCATTATTGAGTTGGGAATGATTGATGAAATTTTGAACGATCGCGACAACTCTCGCAGAAAATTGTTTGAGCAGGCGGCAGGTGTTTCAAAATATAAGAAGCGCAAAAAGGAAACTATTGATAAACTAAAAGGAACTGATGCTGATCTGGAACGTGTAAAAGATTTGCTGTTTGAAATTGAGAATCAATTGAAGGTTCTCGAAACGCAGGCAAGAAAAACTAAACGCTATTATGAACTGAAAGCAGAGTATAAAGATTTGAGTTTATTGTTAGCCAAGTATAATCTTCAAACTTATAAAGAAACTTTCAAGAATCTTGAAACTCAGAAACAAGGCGAAGAAGATAAAAAGTTAGAATTGGAAGCAGCTATTTCTCAAGCCGAAGCTTTGCTGGAAAAAGAAAAATTAGCCAACGTAGATAAGGAGAAAGCGCTGTTTGAAGTGCAGAAGAAACTTAACTCATTGGTAGCGGGAGTAGGAGAGAGGGAGAATGAAAGAAACCTGTTGAACTCGCAAATAAAATATGCACTTGATAAAAAAGATACTTCCGAAAAACAAATCATGGAAGCCAACGATGCAGTTGAAAAATTGAAAGTTTCTATTGATAAACTTTCTATTGATGAAGCAAGCGAAGGGAAAATTCTTGAAGCAAGAAAAAGTGAATTGTCAGTTCTTGAAACGGAATTGAATTCTATCCGGGAACAACATACAAGCCTTAAAGATACGCTAACCAGCGAGCAAAAGCTTTATACTGAAAAAGAAAGACAAATTTTTGAATTCGAAAAACTACTGGCTGTAAACAGAAGCAGCAACGAAAGTTTACAACGCGATTTGCTTCATAGTGAAGAAGATGTACAGCGTAAAAGAGCAGAGTTGGAACAATTGCAAAAAGATTTTGAGCAGTTGAAGATTGATAAGATGGCGTCAGAAGATAAGCTTAATTCACTTATATCAGAAGAAGAAGCTAAGAGGAAGGAAATTGCTGAACTGGAAACTTCTATTGAAAAAACACGTCAGGAGTTAATTACTGAGGCAAGAACACTGGATGCGAAGAAAAACGAATTCGACCTTACAAAAAGTTTGGTAGATAATCTCGAAGGATTTCCTGATTCTATTAAGTATTTGAAAAAAAATGCGAAGTGGCAAAAGGAGGCACCTTTGCTTTCTGATATTATTTACTGTGCTGAAGAATATCGCGTAGCCATTGAAAATTACCTTGAGCCATACCTGAACTATTATGTTGTGCAAAACATGCAGGAGGCTATAATGGCGGTTAATTTATTGAACGATGCCTCGATGGGGCGTGCTAATTTTTTCATTATTGATGAGTTTGAAAAATATGAAACCGCAAATTCACTTCAAATTGAAGGTGCAAAAGCGGTAAGTGGTTTGGTTGAACTTGATTCCGAATATAAAAAGCTTGGCGCCTATTTGCTCGATAGAGTTTACATGATAGATGATTCTGGTGCGTTTAATGTTTCCCAGCTTGATACGCAAAGCAAAAAAATTGTATTGCTTTCAAAGAGCGGAAAATATATTCGTAAAGATTTTTCATTGAGCGGTGGTGCAGTTGGTTTGTTCGAAGGCAAAAAAATTGGTCGTGCTAAGAATATGGAAAAGCTTCAGGAAGAAATAAAAATCCTTGAACTTTCTACCTATAAATTGCATCAGCAAGTATCGAATGCACAGGTTAAAATAAATCAACTAAAAGCTTCTACTGTAAATAGAGAAATTGATGTGCAACGCAATTTGTTGAGTCAGCTTAGCGGAAAATTTTCGGCATCGCAGGCAAGCATTCAAAGTTTGGTGAAGTTTTTGGAAAGTGCAGATGCAAAGAGTAAGGATATTACCGGAAGGCTTGAAACTCTGAAATTACAAGTTGATTCTATTAACGTGGAGCTTTCTGTTTTACGCGAAACGCAAGGTTCTGCGAAGGCAATTCTTGAAAAAACGGATAAGGATTTCGTTGAGTTGACAAACAAATTGAGTGAAGCATCATCACGCTACAACCAAAAAAACATAGAGTTCCACCAACAGCAGAACAGGTTTAATTTCATTACACAAGAACTAGGTTTTAAGAAAAGTCAGATTGAAACGCTAACCGTTCAGCTTATCCGTAATAATGAAGTAATTAAAGAGAGTTTATTGCAGGTAGAAGAGAACCAAAAGAAATTGAAAGAGTTGGAAGCAGCTTTGCTATCTAATTATGCCGATAAAGAAAGTTACCAAACCGAGGTAGAAGAAACCGAGAAACAGTATTACAATTCAAGAGGGTTGATAAATGAACTGGATACAAAAGCAAGAGAACTTAGTCGCAACCGTGATAATGTGACGAATCTGCTTAATAGCGTTCATGAAAAGTTCAATGAACTGAAACTTTCAATGACTTCAATGAAAGAACGATTGAGTGTTGAATTCAGTATTGACATTCAACAAATTCTGAATGAAGAATTTGAAATGGTTCAACCATTGGAAGAAGTGCAGGCAGAAGTTGACAAAGTGAAAAAGCGTATTGAGAATTTTGGAGAAATAAATCCAATGGCGTTAGAAGCATTTGAAGAAATGAAAAAGCGCTATGACTTTATTATTGCGCAGAGAAAGGATCTGGAAGATGCTAAAAACTCATTGCTTGAAACTATTCAGGAAATTGAAAATACCGCCAAAACACAATTTATGGAAGCATTCAATAAAGTGCGTACAAGTTTTATAAATGTGTTTCATACTCTGTTCAGTGCCGATGACCAATGTGATTTATTCCTTGAAAATCCAAATGATCCGCTTGAGTCAAAAATTGAAATTGTGGCCAAACCCAAAGGCAAACGTCCAACTGTCATAGACCAACTTTCGGGAGGGGAAAAAACTTTAACTGCTACTGCATTGCTTTTTTCGCTTTATCTTTTGAAACCGGCACCGTTCTGCATTTTTGATGAGGTAGACGCTCCACTTGATGATGCCAATATTGGTAAGTTCAACAAAATTATCAATGAGTTTTCGAAAGAATCGCAATTCATTATTGTAACACACAACAAGATGACTATGAGTGCGGTGGAAGCTATTTATGGTGTAACTATGCCGGAGCAAGGAGTTTCCCGAGTGGTTCCCGTTGACTTCAGAAGCTTGAATTAATCATATATGCTTGGCAGAAGGGCAGGCATGGCGCTGACAGTTCTTATTACCGCCTGTTTTCTTTTGTTTTACTATTCGCATGATATTTTTAATGCCGATAGTTTAGCTTATGGTGCATGGGGTGATGGTTACAAGAATTTTTACACCCTCGCCTATTATTCAAAATACGACAGCGGTCCCCATTTTTCAGGGATGAATTATCCCTATGGCGAGAATATAGTCTTTACTGATAATCAACCCGTCATTTCATTTCTTCTTTTGAAGATAGGGAAAATTTTCCCAGATATTTTAAACCACTTGCATGCCATTGTAACTTTTCTTTTGTTTTTCTCGATGCTGTGTTGTTCAGGAATTATCTATCTGTTACTTGTGGAATTTGGAGTATCGCTCTTGTTGGCTTCTATTCTCTCTTCATTTATTACTGTTATGAATCCCCAATGGGATCACTTTTTGGGTTTATATTCATTGGCATATTGCGTTTACTTTCCGGCTCTGCTTCTCGTAATTTTTAAATTGCTAACTGGAACAAGAAAACTGCTTTATACCATTCTAGGCATTTTAATAGTAAGTTTCTTTTCATTTATTCACCTTTATAACCTTAGCTTTTCACTATTTTTTGCAAGTTGCTTTGTATTAAGTCTGTGTGTCTTTCACATTAAGTATTTAAAAAAATACCTTGTTGACATTATAGGTTTAACAGCAATAGCTGTTTTACCTGTGATACTTGTAAAAATATTTTTAGTAGCAACAGATGTAGTTACCGACAGACCGTCCGCTCCTTGGGGATACTTTGCAGGAGCAACTCAGTTACATTATCTGCTGCTCCACCCAAACTCATTTTTGTACTATTTTATTAAATCGCTCTTTCCTAGTGTTATGGGTTATATAAGGTTTGGATACGATGCAAAATGTTTTCTTGGGATTGTTACAGTTCTTATGATTGTTGTTTATTTAGTTTTCCTTCTTAAAAGGGTATTTTCTCGGAAAAAACCTCTTTCACAAAAGGATGAAATCTTACTTCTGTTTTTTTTAAGCTCTATTCCCATTTTATTGTTTGCAATGACTATTCCTTTGAAATTTGACTTATTCAGACCATTGTATGATAGTTTGCCTGCTGGCTTAAAACAGTTTCGTGCTGCAGCGCGTTTCAGTTGGATATTCTATTATAGTGCATCTTTAGTTTCAGCAATTACATTGCAAAAAGTTTTTAGTAATCTGTTACAGGTAAATAAACCTGCTTCCTATATTTTTCTTGGTACCACACTTTCTATTTGGTTTATAGATATGAATACGACAAGTAATTACCAGAAAGAAAATTTTAAAGCTTTTTCGAATAAAGTAGATGAAAAGGAGGAAGCACAAGTGATACGAGCAAAACTACTGAAAGCTGGATACGATTTTTCAACCTTTCAGGCAATTTTTCCATTGCCCATTTATTTGCTTGGCTCAGAAAAATTAAGCATTTCTTCTTCCGCTAACTTTTCATCTATGCGTTTTTCTCTAGAGAGCGGATTGCCTTTGGTTTGTGGCCAGTTATCGCGAACTTCTATCTCACAATCTTATAAGATTTCAAATTTGTTAAGTCATTCTTATCTGAAGAAGGGAATCATTAATGACTATCTTAATCAGAAACCATTACTGCTAACTATTGGAGGCAACGACCTTACAAACAATGAAAAATTGCTTATTGAAAAAGGGGCTTTTCTTTTTGAGGAAGATGGGGTTAAATTCTTCAAACTTCCTTTTTCAGCATTCAAGGATTCTACGAAAGAAATAAAACAGCTTGTGTCCAGTAATTTTCAATCATTAAAAAGACATCCAGATTATATATCAGATTCTGAAGTGCCAAATGTTGTGTACAAAACAATTTTAAATAATGATTTTGGAAGTAATAATGTAAAGCAATTTCCTGATAATGTTTCTCTTTATGATGGAGTTGTTCCATTTGGAGATATGCAAACGCAATATGAGTTTTCTGTTTGGCTATATACCGGTAAGGAATTTCCTGATTTACCGGTAGTATATTTTAAGCAGTTTGACTCAACAGGAACAAACTTGCTTTCTTCGATACCATTGGAAGGGAAGTATTCTAATAACACTTTTGGTGATTGGGTTAGAGTAAGTACAGAATTTAAGTTGCAAAACAAAAACAATAGAATCAATGTAACTGGTAAGAATCCATTTTCTTCATACGATGAATTGATGATTCGACCTTCGGGAGTTAGTGTGATTACTTCATATAAAAATGATTCCGTTTTTCAGTTTAATAATTTCCCGATTCGGTAAAATATCTATCTTGCCTTTTTCATAAAATATGTCTTCTCCAATACTTTTCTCTATAGTTTTGCCGTGCTATAATCCTATGCAGGAGTGGCAACAAAATATTATAAGAAATTTTGAGGCGATTAAAAATGTAATTGAAAATTTTGAATTGATTATTGTGAACGATGGCAGCTGGCGGAATTTTGATGAGCAAGAAGTCAAGCTCTTTTTTTCAAAATTTCCGGCTATCAAAATAATTTCTTACTCTCAAAATGGCGGCAAAGGTTATGCATTACGCGAAGGCGTTAAACAAGCCCAGGGAGATTTGATTATTTATACCGACATTGATTTCCCCTATACCCATGCGAGTTTTCGAAAAATTTATAACTCACTAAGAGATGAAAATGTGGATGTTGTCATTGGTGTTCGTGGAGAAGAATACTATACGCATCTTTCTAGGTCGAGAGTGAGAATTTCGAAATTGCTTCGCTGGTTTATCAAAAAATTTCTTCGTATTCCTACTGAAGATACACAATGCGGGTTAAAGGGCATGAATCAAAAAGGTAAAGAGGTGTTTCTTCAAACAACTATTGACCGCTATTTGTTCGATTTAGAGTTTATTTTCTTTTCGGCCAGACAAAAACTGACTATAAAGACAATAGAAGTAGAATTAAAACCGGAAATCCAGCTTTCGAAAATGAATTGGAAAATTCTTTTACAGGAATTTGGAAACTTTTTAAAGATATTCGTTAAGTCAGTACTAAGTAATAAACAATCTAAAGCTTATGATATACAAATTAACGGAAAAGCATCAAGGTAAACGCGCATTTATTACCGGTGGGGGCGGAGGATTGGGAAGAGCTTTAAGTCTTGCGTTAGCAAAGGATGGGTGGACAATTGGTATTACTGACATTAAAGAGGACGCGCTTGCTGAATCAAAAAAACTGATTGAAGCAGCGGGTGGTAAAGCATATACTTATCAGTTTGATGTATCAAAAAGAGATGATTACAAAAAAGCATTTGATAGTTATATCTCGTCTGTTGGAGGGCTTGATGTTCTTATTAATAATGCGGGAGTAGGTGATGGAGGTTTGTTTGGCGATTACGATTTAGCGCATTGGGAGTGGATAACGGGCATCAACCAAATGGCGGTCATTTACGGTTCACACTTTGCAACTCCAATTCTGAAAAAACAAAGAAGCGGACATATTATTTCGATTGCAAGCGCGGCAGGGTTGGCAAACATGCCGAACATGAGTATGTATAATGTTACAAAATCTGCTGTCATTTCTTTGATGGAAACATTGTATGCTGAACTTTACGGAGCAGGAATAAGTGTAAGCGTGGTATGTCCCACTTTTTTCCGAAGCAATATTATGCAGTACCACCGAGGAGATAAAGACTCTAAAAAAATTGGAGAAACAATTATTAACCGCGCCAAATATTCACCTGATGAAATTGCTCATTATATCCTCACCCAGGCAGGGAAAAATCAATTTTATATACTGCACCCTTGGCAGGCGAATATGGTTTACTATCTGAGAAGGTTTATTCCAAATCTGTTCCTGAAATACAAAGCAAAAGAGTTTGCAAGAAAGGACTGGGTGCAGAAGGCGTTGAGTCAAAAATTTTAAGTGAGAATTTTATTGCAGGTTGATTGTTTCCAATCCCTGCCCGGCAGCGAGAAGTTCAGCAATGTCAAACACTTTTATTGAAAGTTGTTTCTCCTTTGCTTTTACGCCATCAGTAAGCATAGTGCTGCAAAAAGGGCAGGCAGCAGCAACAATCTGGGCACCGGTTTCGAGCGCTTCTTCTGTGCGGGCAATGTTGATGCGTTTGCTTCCCGGTTCATCTTCTTTAAACATTTGCGCTCCCCCAGCACCGCAGCACAAACCTTTAGTTCTGCAGCTCTTCATCTCTACTAATTCAGCATCCAATTCTTCTATTACTTTGCGCGGAGCTTCATAAATTTCGTTAGCTCTGCCGAGGTAGCAGGAATCGTGGTAAGTGATTTTCTTTCCCTTGAATGAGTTAGTATCGGTCAATTTTATTCTTCCTTCATCTATTAGTTTCTGCAAAAAAGTGGAATGATGAATTACTTCATAATTACCGCCAAGTGAAGGATATTCATTCTTGAGAATATTGAAACAGTGAGGGCAGGTTGTTACAATTTTCTTAACTCCGTAATTATTCATCACTTCGATATTCTGCAAGGCGAGCATTTGAAATACGAATTCATTACCGGCACGTTTAGCAGGGTCGCCCGTACAACTTTCTTCTGTGCCGAGTACTGCGAACTTAATATTGAGATGATTCAGAATCTTTACAAACGAACGGGTTACTTTTTGTGCACGCTGGTCAAAACTTCCTGCACAACCCACCCAAAAAAGTATTTCAGGTGTTTCATTCGCGGCTGCATATTCAGCCATTGATTTTACTTTTAATGCTTCCATCTTTCCTATCCGTTTTTCCAATTAAGTCTGTCCTGTTGCGAAAACTGCCAAGGTGCGCCATTATTCTCCATGGCAGTAAACATTCCTGTCCATTCAACAGGTGCGTTTGATTCTTCCATTATTAAATTTCTTCTCAATTGAACGATAATATCCAAAGGACTTATCATTACAGGGCATTCCTCAACGCAGGCATTGCAAGTTGTGCAGGCACGCAATTCTTCAACACTGATATAACCATTCTCAATTAAACTTTTTCCATCCTCTTTCCATACGTTGTTATTCGCTTCTATGCTTTTGCCTACTGCTTCCATGCGGTCGCGGGTGTCCATCATTATCTTGCGCGGGCTTAATTTCTTGCCGGTTTGATTGGCGGGACAGGCAGCCGTGCATCTACCGCATTCAGTACAACTATAAGCATCTAATAAATTCTTCCAGCTTAAATCAAACACATCTTTGGCCCCAAACTTTACGGGTTCGGTGGATGGCTCGGGAGGTGTGGCATTCGGATCCATCATCAGCTTAATTTCCTTAGTTATTTCAGGCATGTTAGCGATGTACCCTTTCGGGGAAAGCCTGCCGAAGTAAGTATTAGGAAATGCAAGAAGAATATGAAGGTGTTTTGAATAGGGCAGGTAAACAAGAAAGGCAAGCACTCCGATTAAATGTCCCCACCATCCCAATCTTTCAATAACATGGATAGTTGTGTAATTCATTCCTGAGAAGATGGGCATAAGCCATCCACTAACAAGAAAGCCGTATTCGCCATGGTGCATTGCCATATCTCCGGTGTTCATGCTAAAGATGCAGGTGAGCAGGTAGATTTCGCCAAGGAGAATGATAGTAGCATCTTTGATTGGCCAGCCTTTAATTTCGGGCATATTGAGACGCGGAACGCGAAGTATCCATCTTCTTATAAGGAAACAAACGGTTACAATGAATACGGTAACCGAAAGCACTTCAATCATTGATATAGTGAACACATAAATGGCGCGCAGCACAGTGTTGTTTTCCACGGCATGGAAGATAATACGGTGGTGTGCGGTAAAACCATCAATAAAAATTTCGATTAGCTCAATTTGTGTGATAACAAAACCTACATAGATGAAAAGGTGAAGAATGGCAGGAGTGATATTCTTAAACATTTTCTTCTGTCCGAAGGCAACCAGGAGCATATTCTTTAATCGCTCCGAAGGATTATCGCTGATATTTTCCTTCTTGCCGAGCATAATGTTTTTATACACCCTGCTATAGCCTTTAAACGCAAAGTAACCCGCAGTAATACTCAGAATAATAAACAATACAGTCTGTAGAATGATGAACATAAGTGGCTAAATGTAACGGGACGAAAATACATTTTTGCAGAAGAAAAGCAATCGGCTTTACATGGCTGAATTTTATATTCTATGAGCGTAAACCATATATCTATACACAGGCATGTTGGCAGTATAATTTTTTTGGTTGTTTTTATTACCCATTTCCTTTCAGAAACGGTTACCATCACCGATTCGCGGTGGACACTGCACACCTCTCTGAGCATTCTCCGCAATCACGATACTAACTTAGATGAATATGAAAGCAGCATTGTTGCCCAGCAATTCTATGCCATTGATAAAGTAGATGAGCATTACTATTATTCATTTCCTATAGGCACACCGCTATTGATATTGCCTGTAGTGAAGGCAATTGATTTTGCAGCGCACCATGTTTTGTATTACGATATTCATAGCCCTGTGGAAGGAGGATATTCGGGAGGTATACAGCTATTCATTGCTTCTTTAATTGTTGCCATTACTTCTGTATTCGTTTATCTGTTTTGTTTCCTGATTACTTCAAGCAAATGGCAATCGGTATTTCTTGTTTTTGTTTTTGCCTATTGTACCTCGGTGTGGAGCACCGCCAGCAGGGCGCTGTGGGGGCATACTTCTTCTATATTGATGTTAAGCATTGCACTTTACGCATTGCTCCGCGCAAGGGAAATGGACAGATGGCTTGTTGTGGCAGGTTTTGCTGTTGCTTATGCGTATGTAGTTCGGCCTACCAACAGTTTAGCGGTTATTTTCTTTTCTGCTTATGTGTTGTTTAGTTATCCTAGGCGTATGTATGTTTATGTTGCCGGTGTGGTGCTGGTTTTTGTTCCTTTCATTTTATACAATTATCATATTTATCATCACTTACTAAGCCCGTATTACAATCCTAATCTGTTGAAGGTGGGGCGCAGCCTTAAGTTAGAAGCTTTTGCAGGTATTCTTTTCTCACCCGCCCGCGGGTTATTTATTTTTTCTCCCGTACTTATTTTTTCTATAGCCGGGGTGTTGCTTCTTTTTGTGAGAAGGAAATTTACATTGCTCGATGGAGCCATTCTGCTCATTCTTCTGTCGCATTATTATGTTATTGCAAGCATTACCACTCCGTATGCGGGCTTTAGTTTCGGGCCCCGGTACTTTTGCGACATGATGCCTTTCTTTATTTACTTCCTCATTTATTTTATTCAATATTTAATGCAGATGCAGAGGAGGCCGATGAAGTATGCGCTTTCGTTTTTTCTGCTTGTTACCCTAAGCGCCAGCTTTTTTATCAATTACCGGGGAGCTACGCGCCCGTCAACTTTTATGTGGAACGAGGTGCCGAATACTATTGACCAACACTTGGAGCGTATATGGGATTGGAACGACTTGCAGTTTATGCGGTAAAATATTCGGCATTCTTCTTCTCTCACTTTTGTGTTAAACTTCTTCCTGCTGTCTAAAATCCTGCTTTCTTTTGTAACGAATTAAGAAGCGTTGATGTAAGAACTTACTCCGCTGATAGTGGAAGGAAGGACTTCATATCCACGCTACCGAACTTCATACTGGTGTTGTAGTTCTTCATACTAAAGCTATTAAACTTCATACTAAAGTTATAATACTTCATACTGATGTTATTATTCTTCATATATAAGCTATTACGCTTCATATCAGGGATGGTATTCTTCATATTCAAGCCATTCTTCTTCATATTAAGGCTATTAGCCTTCATACTTGATTCTTTGGCCGCAGTAATGAAGAACAACGTCTTTGGTATGAAGAACGTGTCTCCGCTATCAAAATATTTCTCCTCTATATCAAACAATTTTTCTCTACCAATAAAAATTTTATAGCTATGGCAACCACAGAAACTTCTAAATCCAAAAAGCAAAAACCACGCGCCAAAACTTTAATGCGCGATTACAAAGGTGCCGACTCGTATCTCGAAAAGCAAAGCCGCATTATACACCACTTACTTGAAAGTGATAAAACAGAACTTACCGCTATTGACACGGGTTTGAATGACCCCTTCTCTGATGTTTTTGACAATGCCATCAAGACTGCTGAGAGCGAAACGGTCACTGCTATTATCCGTGCGCAATTGAAACAAAGCTCCAGCGGAGTACGCAGCGCTATGCAACTCTGCCGCGATAAATACAATGAGGTGATGTATTTTGCACAACTTGCTTTTAAGAAAAACAAAACTATTTTGCGCGAATTCGGAATAGGCAGCGCTTACAAAAAAGCGACCCATGCACGCTACGAGATGCAGGCTTTTTTAATGCAGCTTAACCGCACCGCTAACAATCATAGTGCGGAGCTGATAGCCAACGGTTATTCGCAGGCAAAAATTGACGACATACTCACCGTGCGCGACCAATGGCTCAATATACATAGCACCCACAACGATTTTAAAATTGCCCGTCCAGAGTTAACTGCCAAACGCATTGCAGAATATAATACAGTTTATGAACTGATGATGCGCGTGATAAATGCAGCTAAGCTGGCGTTTAAAAATAATCCTGCCAAGCTGGGCGAATATGTTTTTAGACTGGTAGTGAAGAAGAGGAAGAAAACAGAGCAGTGATGCTCTGTTTATAAGTGTATAAACCTACCCCCATGAAAACGCATATTTGTAGAAGAACATATTGCGCAACAATCACCTTACTCCATCGCTTATGAAACGAAATATTTACCTCTTTCTGTTCCTTACAATTTTATGCAGCGGTTTATCAACTGCACAAATAACCACTAAGCTCGATTTGCGTTTATGGAGACGATTACAGAACGGAGATATCCGCAAAGCCAACATGCCATTGCTGGTGAAAGGCGATATGAATGCTATTGAAAAACTTACAAAAAAATTCGATGGGCTTTATAAATATGGCTACAACGATATATCCTCTATAGAAATTCCTGAAATAAACCTTATCGCTTTTGCCAATGAAAGAGCAGTAGAAAAAATTGAGAACACAGGCGCCAAAGGCGTTTTTCTGATGGATACTGCGCGTATCAAAAACAACATTGACAGTGTGCATGGCGGCTTTGCTCCGCTTACCGGCAGTTTGAAAGGGAAAAACGTAGTGGTAGGAATAATTGACGGAGGAATTTATTTTCAGCACTACGATTTTCGCAACCCTGCCGACAGCACTACCCGCGTAAAATACATCTGGGACCAGGTGGCAAGTGGTGCTAATCCTCCGGCACCTTTCAATTACGGTAACTCGTGGGATTGGAATGATATCAATGCGGGCAACTGTACGCACGTTCCACCGCTGGGCGATAACGGACATGGCACCTGTGTAGCGGGCATTGCAGCAGGCAACAGTTTATCTACCAAAGGCACTGCTTACGAAAATCAGTTTACGGGTGTAGCACCCGAGGCTGATATCATTGCGGTGCGCGTGTTGGAGAATAATAACTTTCTGACCAACGTGGCAGATGCTGTCAATTATATTTTCACCAAAGCAACAGCCCTCGGCAAACCTTGTGTAATCAACACCAGCATAGGCACCTACTACGGTTCACATGATGGCATTGACCTCGCTACTCAACTGATAGAAGCACAACTCGACCAGCAAAGCGGAAGAGTATTGGTAGCAGCAGCAGGCAATACAGGTGATAGAGCTTACCACCTCGGCTACAACATTCCCTCCGATTCGGCTTATACATATATGACCTACAATCCCTCTCTTGGGTACCACTACTTCGACTTCTGGGCAGATACGGCCAACTTCAACAATGCACTTTTCAAAGTAGGCGCGAGTGATAACAACGGAAATATCATCAATAGCACCGAATATTTCAGTGTGCCCATTGATTTCAATCCTCCTCAGGGAAGTTATACAGTTATTCAACGCTTTCTTACCAATGGCTCCAATACCGATGAGGTGGATATAGCTGTTTCGCTATATGGAACAAGATACCAGGTAGAGTTTCAGATTCTTCCTTCCAACACATCTAATTACTGGAAACTGATGACAACCGGCACCGGAAGAATTGATGGATGGATAAGTTCTGCTGTTATCGGCAGTTCAGATATGACTGATTATCTGAACGGAGGAATCTACATCACCGACCCCAATTACCGTCATCCCGATACGCTCGAAACAATGGTTTCATCCTGGCAGAACAGCGATAAGGTTATCACTGTAGGTAATTATTCGAACCGTGCCGGCTATACCGATTATAACAGCAGCTATGTTGACCTTACTGCTTCGCCTTACAATGAAATTGTTGGCAAAAAAGTGCATGACTCCAGTGTAGGCCCTACCCGCGACAACCGCCTTAAACCTGATTTGGTAGCAACAGGCAACACCACTATTTGCACGGGCGATGCCAACTACATCAGCGCGCTCATCGGCAGCGGACAGTCTTATAAAGTATCTGTAACAGGTAAACAGGTGAGGAACGGAGGCACTTCAATGGCATCTCCTATTGTGGCGGGTATTGCTGCTCTCTATCTCGAAAAAAGACAGAACGCTACTTACGCAGAAGCTAAACAGGCATTAATATGCAGCGCTACTAAAGATGTTTTCACGGGCACTGTTGCCAATGTTGAATACGGAAACGGAAAAGTAAATGCCTTTGCCGCGCTTACTTCTTCTGCATGCATTACCTACGGCTCACCCGACACAGCATGCTTAAACTATAACCCCACAGCCGATTTCGATACCGGATGTGTAGCCAAAGTTTACGGCTGCACCGACACGGGCTCTGCCAATTACAATCCTCTTGCAAACATTGAAGACGGAAGTTGCATCGCAAAAATTTACGGTTGCACCGATACAGGCTCTATTAACTATAATGCACTTGCAAATACAGATAATGGAACCTGCATTCCGAAAGTTTATGGCTGCACTGACACGGGCTCTGTTAACTATAACTCACTAGCGAATGTAGAAGATGGAAGCTGCGTTGCGAAAGTTTACGGATGTACGGATACTGCATCTACCAATTACAATGCACTTGCAAATACTGATGACGGAAGTTGCATCCCCAAGGTATACGGCTGCACCGACACCGGCTCTGTCAACTATAACCCGCTTGCAAATATTGAAGATGGTAGTTGTATTGCTAAAGTTTACGGCTGCACCGATACTGCTTCTATCAATTATGACGCTCTAGCGAATACCAATGACGGAAGCTGTATTCCAAAAATATATGGCTGCACAGATACGGGCTCATTCAACTACAACGCATTAGCAAACATTGAAGATGGAAGTTGTATTGCTAAAGTTTATGGCTGTACAGATACTGCCTCCATCAATTACGATGCACTGGCAAATACAAATGATGGCTCTTGCGTTCCGAAGGTTTACGGATGTACTGATACATCCTCTATTAACTATAACTCATTAGCTAACATTGAGGATGGAAGCTGTATTGCTAAAGTCTACGGATGCACTGATACCGGCTCAATCAACTACAACGCACTAGCCAACATTGAAGATGGAAGCTGCATTGCCAAAGTTTACGGATGCACTGATACTGCTTCTGTCAATTACGATGCACTCGCCAACACGAATGACGGAAGTTGTGTTCCTAAAATTTATGGCTGCACTGATACTGCTTCCATCAATTATAGTCCTACCGCCAATGTCGAAAATGGAAGCTGTATTGCTAAAGTATATGGGTGCATTGATACCGGTGCTCTTAATTATAATCCGTTGGCGAATGTGAGTAATGGCACTTGCGTTCCAAAAATTTACGGAGCAACGGATACCGCTTGCGTTAATTATAATTCGCTAGCGAATATTGATAATAACTCGTGTATCCCGAAAGTATATGGTATAACGGATACTGCTTGTATCAATTATAACCCGCTGGCAAATGTGATAAGCGGAATCTGTGTGGCTAAAGTTTATGGCTGTACCGATTCCACGGCTTCTAATTATAATCCGCAGGCAAACGTAAATGACGGAAGTTGTATTCCTTCATCAATTGGAAATGTCAACGCAGATAAAATATCAGTTCAGGTAATGCCTAATCCTTTCTCGGATCAAACAACTTTTAAAATCAGTGGGCTTAATTTTGAGCACGGCAGTATCAAAATATATAACGTACTTGGCGAAGCAGTTGACGAAATATTCTTGATAAGGAATAAGACAGAATATATTTACGCCAACACCAGCATAAGCAAAGGAGTTTATTTCTACCTTTTAAATGCAGACGGAAAGAATTTTAAGACAGGAAAATTAGCGATAGAATAAATCACGATCAATTGAAAAAGACTCAGATACTAAACAGCGAAGATATACAACAGAAAACGCGTAGGATTGCTTACCAGATTGTAGAAGATAACTATGATGAAAGCGAACTTACTATGATTGGTATTAAGCCGAATGGTTACGGTTATGCTCAATTGCTTAAGAAAGAGATTGAGGCTATAGATGATATTGAGGTAATACTTATCGAACTTTCGCTTGATAAATCAAAACCATTGCAAAAAGAAATCAAATTGGAATTAGGCAAACATACACTCAATAATAAGACAGTAATTGTGGTAGATGATGTTGCTAACACCGGCAAAACACTTTATTACGCTCTTAAACCCGTTATGGAGTTCTCTCCAAAGAAAGTGCAGGCAGCTGTTTTGGTTGACCGACAGCATAAACTGTTTCCTGTTACTGCTGATTTTGTAGGTCTTTCTCTTTCAACAACTTTAAAAGAGCATATCCTCGTAGAGTTTAAAGGGAAAGAAAAAGGTGCAGCATATCTTATTTAGAATTACTTCTCCTACTACTCCCTAAAATAAACTTACTCCCGTCATTTCTTTAGGTTGTTCAATCTCCATAAGTTTTAAGATGGTAGGAGCAAGGTCGGCAAGTTTACCACCATGTAACGCGGGATGAAAATTCTTATCCACTAAAAATAATGGAACCGGATTCATGGTATGTGCCGTGTTAGGTGAGCCGTCATCATTAATCATATAGTCAGCATTACCGTGGTCGGCAGTAATGAGCAGCGTGTAATCTTTCTGTAAGCCCAGCTCAACAATTCGTTTCACGCATGCATCCACTGTTTCAGCAGCTTTAATCGCAGCACTAAAAACTCCGGTGTGTCCCACCATATCTGTATTAGCATAGTTTAGGCAAACGAAATCAGGAGAATTGCTTTTAATTTCTTCCAGTACTTTTTCGGTAAGTGTATAAGCGCTCATCTCAGGTTGCAAGTCGTAAGTAGCTACTTTGGGCGAAGCAGCCATAATTCTTTTTTCACCAGTAAATTCCTTTTCTCTTCCGCCACTAAAAAAGAAAGTAACGTGAGGGTACTTTTCAGTTTCAGCAACGCGCAGTTGTGTTTTGTTATGCTGCGAAAGTATTTCACCGAGAGTGAGTGATAAATCATCATTATCAAAAATATTCGCCACACCTTTAAAAGTATGATCGTAAATGGTCATGGTTGTATAATGCAGGTTCAGCTTCTTCATTCCGAACTCAGGAAAATCCTGTTGGGTAAGCGCCTTGGTGATTTCGCGACAGCGGTCAGTGCGGAAGTTGAAACACAAAACAGCATCTCCGTCTTGCATTGGCTCAAAGTTTTCCGAAGAGATAATAGGCTTAATAAATTCATCGGTTACACCATCTGCATAACTTTCTTCGATAGCTTTAAGCATATCGTTTGCTTTTTTACCTTCTCCTTTGGTCAATAAGTCATAAGCAAGTTTCACCCGCTCCCAGCGGTTATCTCTGTCCATCGCATAATATCTGCCACATACGCTTGCAATTCTTCCCGCAGAATTTTTCAGATGTTCTTTCAGTTCGTTTAAAAATCTGAGTCCGCTTTTTGGGTCGCAGTCTCTGCCATCGGTAAAAGCATGGATGAAAATCTGCTCTCTTGCTAAACCGCTTTTATCAGCTATGTCGCACAGTGCTTTCAAATGATTGATATGAGAATGCACCCCTCCGTTCGAAACCAAACCAATAAGATGAAGTGGTTTGCCATTCTCTTTGCAGTATTTAATTGTAGCCTTCAGCTTTTCATTCTTTGCCAATTCACCATTCTTTATAGCGCGATTAATACGTTCTAATTCCTGATATACAATTCTTCCTGCGCCTATATTAATATGCCCTACTTCGCTGTTACCCATTTGTCCTTCAGGTAAACCAACCGACTCGCTATGGGTGATTAATTCTGTGTTTGAATATTTTTCATAAAGTCCATGAATAAAGGGGGTATTTGCCTGTGCAATAGCGCTTCGCTTCGGGTCTGGTCCGTGGCCCCAGCCGTCCATAATGATGAGGATAACTTTCTTATTCATGCGCGGCAAAGTTATTCGAGTTTCTTATTTTTAACAGGTGAAGTAAATCATCGCTCTTGGCATGATATTCGACTTACATCGTTCACGAAATTTTAATCGAAATGAAAACGAATTTTCTCAGGATAGTAATTGCCTTTAGTGCTTTATGTTTTGTGATAAATACGGGACTGAAAGCACAGGGTTTTGATAATATATCTAATGCTATTAAAAGCGGAGATGCTTCTTCCATTGCCTCAGCCTTTGAAGCCAATGTAGAAATCACTATTAAGGATTCACAGAACTCGTATAGCAAAAACCAGGCGGAGATGGTATTGAAAAATTTCTTTAGCACGCATCCGCCAAAGGCTTTTTCTATTGTTCATCAGGGCACTTCCCCCGAAGGCTCAAAATATTTTATTGGCAACCTATCTACTTCTACAGGCAATTACAGAACCTATGTTTATTCTAAAGCTACGGCAGGTAAACTGGCAATTCAGGAAATAAGATTTGAGGAGCAGTAATTTAATTGGCAGTTGACAGTTACCGGTAATCAATAAATACCAAAACAGAAAGCGAATCAATAACGGTTCGCTTTTTTGTTGCGTATTGTAAAGCATATATTTGATGAAAATCTTGGTAATGCTTTCACGCAAAACATTTCTTAAGCAATCGGCTGTAGCTACTGCTTCTTTATCCTTATTAGAATGGATGCAGCCTGCACAGGCAGCAGAACTCAAACAACATCTTCAAAAGATTTCATCTCTCGACCCTGTTACAGTAGCAGAGGATGAAGACTTCTGGAGTTTTATCCGCGGACAATACACTGTTTCTCCTAACATCATAAATCTTAATAATGGCGGGGTAAGCCCTCAGCCCAAGCCTGTTCAGGATGCGCATATTCGATTCTATCAATACTGTAATGAAGCTCCTTCCTATTATATGTGGCGCATTCTCGACCAGGGCCGCGAACCTTTGCGTGCAAAGATTGCTGAGATGGCTGGCTGCTCTGCCGAGGAAATCGCCATCAACCGCAACACTACCGAAGGGCTCAATACAATCATCTTCGGGTTAAACCTCAAGGCGGGTGACGAAGTAGTGCTTTCGAAATACGATTATCCTAACATGATGAATGCCTGGAAACAGCGCGAAAAGCGCGATGGCATAAAACTGAATTGGGTGGATTTGAATTTACCCGAAGAAAACGATGACGAGATTGTAAAAAAGTTTGAAGCACAGGTAACCGCCCAAACAAAAATCGTTCACATCACTCACATGATTAACTGGACCGGGCAGATTCTTCCTGCGCGTAAAATTGCCGATATGGCCCACAAAAAAGGCTGTCAGGTAATTGTAGATGCTTCGCATACCTTCGCCCACCTCGATTATAAAATTCCTGACCTTAATTGCGATTACTACGCCACTTCGCTGCACAAATGGCTTTGCGCCCCTTTCGGTACCGGGTTCATGTATATCCGCAAAGGCATGGTAAAAAATGTATGGGCTTTGCTTTCTGCTCCAATACCCGATGCCGACAACATTGGCAAGTTCGAAGCCATAGGCACCCGCTCCTTTGCCGCTGAAATGGCAATTGGCAATGCTTTAGATTTTCAATGGATGATAGGTGCTAAACGTAAAGAGGAGCGGCTTCGCTTTCTCAAAAACTACTGGTGTCAAAAGGCAACCGCTATTCCCGGGTTTAAGCTTTATACCTCGCTTAAAAAAGATTATAGCTGCGCCATAGCTACTTTTAATATAGAAGGTTGGAAACCCGAAGATGTAAGCAACGCACTGTTCGATAAAAAGAAGATACATACCACTTCCATTAACCAGGAGCAGGTGCACGGGGTGCGGGTAACCCCTCATGTTTATACTACCCTTCGCGATTTAGACCTCCTGCTCGAAGGCATTAAAGAGATAGCCGCGAGCGAACCGCCTGCCGAAAAGAAATGATTCTTAAAAGAGAAGGTGTCATCCTGATTTATCCCGCAGCATTGCGGGAGCGTAGTCGAAGGATAAAGGAGAGGGCCGGGGTGAGGTAAAAAATAAATTTCTCCTTTTCATTATTTCTTATTTCTTTCGTTACCGACACACTCATACCACAATGAATTTCTCTTCTGCCTCTCTTTCTTCTTCTATACTTCTTGATGCGTTTAACGCAAGGGGGGGGGGTACCGCACTTTACGCGCGTAGATTAATACACAGTTTCCTCTTTTCCTATACCTGTTTCACTAATTTTTTCATCAAAGATAGCGTTCTGGCATCTGGAGATAGCGTTCTGGCTTCTGGAGGTCGCGTTCTGCGTTCTGGAAGTAGCGTTCTGGCATCTGGAAGTCGCGTTCTGGCTTCTGGAGGTAGCGTTCTGGCTTCTGGAAGTCGCGTTCTGGCATCTGGAGATAGCGTTCTGGCTTCTGGAGGTCGCGTTCTGGCATCTGGAGGTCGCGTTCTGGCATCTGGAGGTCGCGTTCTGGCATCTGGATGGAACGTTCTATGTTTGAAACACTCACTCCCGCCCATTATCCAAACTCTTTTTTATAACAAAACCCGTTTTTTAACCTAAAACCTCCCTTTTATGGACCACAATCAGAAAGCAAAACGAAACATGTTTAGCAAAATCATGCTCTTCTTCACCAACAACGCCACCATTTGGGCGGCATTCACCCGCCTCGTTACCGAAATCACAACCTTTGTCGGTTTGGTCGGGCAAATAGATACCGAAGCCACCAAACAGGCGCTCACCATCACAGGCGCAGCCACCGATAAAGAAAACTTCCGCATCGCTATGGCAAAAATCGTGGTTAAATACGCTCGCAAAGCTCGCGTTTGGGCGCACGACACCAACAATGCCACCCTCGAAGCCCTCTTTAATGTTCAAAAAGACGACCTCCTTAAAGATGCCGAAACCCACGCCATCGAACTGGCTACCAACATTGCCACCGCCCTTAACGACAATATTGCCGCACTCGCTGCATACAACATACTCCCTGCCAATGTCACAGCCATCAACTTAGCCATCACCAACTTCAGCGGTGCTACCGGCACCACGGGCGATGCACAGGCGCTTACCAAGGTAGGCACCGATGCCCTCCCCGGTCTCTTCGAAAAGGCCGACACCTCCCTCGATATCATTTACGACCTGATCATCTCCGAATACTCCGATTCAAATCCCGATGAAGTCCTCCAATTCAAAAACGACCATCATATTGATAACATTGCCGTCAACCATAGTGGGGTGCGCGTACACATCACCGATGCCCTCACCGGCAACGACCTCGCGGGTGCTAAACTCAGCATCCTCGGCACCGGCAAAACCACCGTGGCCGACCTCCACGGCATAGCCGAAATCATAAAAGTAAAACCCTCCGAATACAACATTCTCGTTTCCATACCCGGCTATCCCGCCAAAGCACAACTCATTAGAATTAAAAGCGGCAAAATAACCGAACTCGATATGTCCCTTACCGCTGGCTCAGGCGGTGGCGGTGGCACTCCCCCGGCACCTGTTACCATCGAAGGCAACCTCGCCAATCTCGTAGCCACCAATATTAATACCGACAACCTCAGCCCCCTCTTCACCATGATACTGCTTGCAGCTACGGGCAGCATCATGCGCTTTTATCTTTCCGATACTCCCGGTGCATTATATAATGGCAGCCAGCCATTTATTGATGTCCTCCCCGGTCAATCAACATCTAAAACCATCGAACAACTCCAAACCCTGCTCGGTGCAAACGCCATCAATAAATACCTAAACGTGCAGAACATAGGCGCCACAATAGGGCACTACTCGGTAACCTTTTCCTAAAAAATAATCCCAACCCCGCAGGGTTCTAAACCCTGCGGGGTTTTTTATCTAATAGATTAAAGTATTTTTAAAACCAATAATCCCGCTCACATGAAAAGAATTTTACTGCTGTCTATAACTGCCCTTATCACGTGCACAGCATCCGCACAAAACTTCAGTATTAATGCTGATTGGACAAACTCCTATTATCCTAAAAATTTCAATAATGATTTGCTGAGGAAAACTATTGTTGATAAATCGGGTAACATATATATAAGTGGAATAAGTGGAGGCTTAGGTACTGGAAACGTGACATACTTTTCAAAGTTAACAGGCACTGGACAAGTTGTTTGGCTTAAAATTATAGAAAAGGTGGCAGGTAATATGATAATGACCTTGGACAGTACTGATAATTTTTATTGCGCAATATTAGATAGCAACAACCAACTCAAAAGATATTTTGTGCCGCGCGATTCTGTTGCGGGCGGTTTTGATTACCCATACACTGTCAACTCGGTTGCTACTACTCTCATTCCGTCAGCAATGGCTATAAGCAGCAATGGCGTGCAGTACATTGCAGGCAAAACTGCTGCCGGTAAGTTTGCCTTTACTAATAATGTTTGGATGCGGACTGACACATTTGGTACTGCTGACCATATATTAACGGATACTTTGGGTAATGCCTATGTTTATGGTTCTCGGCTATCTGGTAATGCTTTAAGAAAATATGATGCGGCTGGTAATTTGCTATTCTCATTTACTGTACCCAACAGCAACGATACTAACTCTGGCACATGGACCTACAGTCATTTGCAGTATCCTTATCTATATATCACAGTAGCAGGGAACAACCGGATTCTTAAATTCAATGCAGTTACAGGCACGCTGATGCAATCTGCAGTTTTGACTTTTCCTGTGTATGATCAATGTGCTAGAAGGGGAAATACTTTTTTCGCACTTACAAATGTTAATGTTAATTATCCTGGCAATGGCACTAGAGACCGTTCGATTTTTTTTTCCTTTGATACCTTGGGCAATATTATGTGGGCTGATACTTTTGAAAATTATTGGAATGGTAATTCATTTTCCTTTGTCAACTTGGGCTTAAATTCTCTTTATTTTGACTCCACGGGAATTTACGTAGAGATACACAGAGGGGGGAATGCTGACTCAGCAACTATTGCAAAATTCGCCTTCAACGGCTCAAGGTTATGGACAAAAAAGATCAAATGGTTAATGAACGCGAGTGGCGCCCAACCTTTTGGTATGGGCTCAAATATTGTTTTCGTTTATCAAGGTAGCGATCCTGCTAATGGCTCTATGCTGGATGTTAATTTCACCAGTTTTGATAAACCCACAGGGACAGTAAATGGCCAAACCAACTATCAGGCTCCCCCAATTGCATGGGTAATCCCACGTAGCATAGCTAAAGATAAATATGGCAATACGTATTTTACCGGTGGTATGATAACTAATGGTCTTTGGTTTATGGTGCTGCAAAAAGCCGATGCCATGGGCAACGTTATTTGGACCCAAACAGATACCGGTGGCGGTACAGAACTCTTAATAGATACAGTGCATGATAAAATATTTGTTTTAGGGGGCACAATGGAAATTAGTCCTAACCCTAAACTAAAAGTGTGGAAATATGACCTAAATGGTAATTTGGAAGTAGAAGCAAATTATCCTAACAACATAAGTTACGATGACCTCTATGTGGCTTTTGACAGCAACAAAGATATATATGTCTTAGGCCCCTATTACCCTGTAGCCAATACCGGTAATAGTTTCAGAAAAATTTCAAATTCTGATTTAAGTGAACTGTTTAGAGTTAGCGATGTCTCTACGGTGGTGCATGGGCTCTATGTTACTCCTAGTAATAATATTCTCGTATGCCGCAGTAATATTGCATGTTATTCCCCCACCGGAACTTTACTGTTCAATAATTCGGTTAGCTCAAGCCTTGAGTGTACATTCGACCCAAATAAAAACGAGTGGTTAGGTTTTCATAGTTCGGGCACTTTGAACTTCCGAAAAGGTAATTTTGTTAATGATACTGCCAAGGTCCAAGTTATTGGGTCTGTGTCTCCGCTGTCTTTAGGCAGTGCGCTTAATTGGTCTCTTGACTCTTCTGGCAATGCGTATGTATTAGTCTACGTATCTGCCCAGGGGATTTATCTCATAAAAGTTGGCCCTACCTTAGATACCATACTTTGGGAAATGCCAGTGCCATATTTTGGTAACATCAGCCCTGTTAACGTTTCACTTAATTCAATATCTTTTCAAAACTACAGTAAGTTATATATAGAAAACGGTAAAAACCCATTGGTGGTGTTTAATCACTACTCTACTGATACCATACATACTTTGCCTTTCTATGACATAGATGTTCTCTTATTTGATACTGCAGGTAATATAAAAGCCGCTAAAACCTTGGATAACCCCATGCATCTTAGTGATAACGTTTTTGGTTCATACTTTGATTCTAAAACTAATCGCCTAACGCTTGCTGGCCCTTCAGATTTTAGAACAGGTTATGTAAGTGGCATGTGTTATTCGTTAGCTATACAAGATCCCGATTTCCATCCTGTAGTTCCTAATTGCAATGCGGCTTACACTCTTTACCCCGACACTACCACACCGCATAACTGGTGGGCTGTAAACCAAGCCACAGGTACAGGGCCCCTTACTTATACTTGGTATTGGGGGGATGGAGCAAGCAGTACAGGTGCAACACCTTCTCATACTTATGCAACAGCAGGTAACTATAACATATGCCTTACTATTGCTGATTCAACTGGCTGCGCAGATACTTATTGCGATTCATCTACTTATATTTATAAAACTGAGGGTATTGCTTCTGTAACTGTGGTTTGGCAAATACCTGCTGTTACTGGTATTCAACAATCTACAAATGCCGTTATGCACCTGCAAGTTTACCCCAACCCCGCCACCAACCAACTAAACATAAACCTTGGCGGCTTACAGGCAGAGCAAGTGAGCATATATAATGTAGATGGCAAACTGCTAAGCCAAACCAAACAACCCGCCAACAACCGCATAGATATAAGCAACCTCGCCAGCGGTGCTTACATAGCAGAGGTAAAACTTAAAGATGTAGTGCAAAGGGTAAGGTGGGTAAAGATGTAAACAGGCAAACAACCAAACACTCAAACAAAAAACCCCGCTACCGCGGGGTTCTTTGTTTATTGTCAATCGTCAATTGCCCATTGTCAACTTGCTGCTTGCCCTTTGTCAATTGTCAACTGCTTTTAATCTGCAACTTCAAAACCTCTGTAGTGGCATCGGTTACTTTAAATCGCTCATCAATACGGTAACCCGCCACCCACACTATCTTCTTGTTTGATTCTATTACCCAAATATTTTCCTTCTCATGCAGCGGCACCTTCTCATCCGTAAAAAACTTCTTCAGCTTTTTCTTCTTCATCTTCATTCCAAAAGGATAGAAATAGTCGCCCTGCTTCCACCTGCGCGCTATCAAAGGAAATTCGAGTTTGGCTTTATCAAGATAGGCTGTCTTTCTATCGGCTGTTATTTTTATTTCCGATTTCTCACCTCTCACCTCTGATTTCTGACCTCTGACCTCTGACCTCTGACCTCTGACCTCTAACCTCTGCTTTCCGATTTCTAATTTCTTCTCTCCCAAACTTACTTCACTATCCTTCTCCGCAATAAACTGCACCGATTCATTTACTTCCGAAAGTTTAGTGAGAATAAAAAACCTGCGATCCTTGATAACCCGCGCAGTTGCAGTAACAAACTGTTTCCCCGGCTCTGCATCAACACTCTGCAGCATATCATCTGCATGCTCGGCATTAAAGCCAAAGCCTTTCAGGTATTCAAACAGAACAGTAGAAGCATTTTCAGTTTTCTTCAGCAAAAGCAAAGGGATATAAATGTCTTTGCCTCTCGGCAGAAACATCTTCGCAGCCGATTTACTTACCTGCCGCTCATACATTCTTTCCAATTCACCAAACAAGTCAACCTTCTCTGCAAAGGTATTTTCAAGCGAAGGGTTAATTTCTTTCAGCAGCGGAATAACATGATGGCGTATTTTATTGCGCGTGTATTTATCTTCTGCATTTGAACTGTCTTCGCGGTATTCAAGCCCTTTCTCTTTTTGATAATTTTCAATCTCATCTCTTGAAGCAAACAATAACGGGCGAACAATATTCCCCTGCCGCACAGGAATTCCTCTCAACCCTCTTATACCTGTCCCTTTAGTAAAATTGAATAGGATGGTTTCAATATTATCATTCAACTGGTGAGCGGTGGCAATCAAATAGAAATTATTTTCTGTTCGCACCTGCTCAAACCATTCATACCGCAACTCTCTTGCTGCCACCTGGATGGAAATACTTTTTTCCTTGGCATAACTTCCTGTTTCAAATTTCTTTGAGTAGAAATCAACCCCGTATTTCTTTGCAAGAGACTTTACCAGTTGCTCATCACCCTCTGATTCTTTTCCGCGTAATTGAAAATTACAATGAGCAATACCAAAAGGAAACGCTGCTTCGGCAAATAAACTGCACATCACCACCGAGTCAATACCTCCGCTTACGGCAAGCAGCGTTTTCTTTTTTGCGCTGGCCATTCGCTTGTCAGCACTAAACTCAATAAATTTTTGCAGCAGCGTTTTTCGTTTATTCATCGCGCAGCAATGTTAGTGCTTCATTTAATTCCCTAAGGGTTTTCGTATCTCCTGAAGATTGAGCTACCACTTTACCCTTTTCATAAATTGCTGCTGCTTTCTCCGGGTTATCTGCTCGCTCAAACAATTGTCCCGCCTGATAATAGGAGGGAAGATAATCGGGAAAATTCTCAAGAAGAACTGTGTAATATTTTAATGCTTCTGAATCATTGCCCGCACTCACATACTCTTGTGCAAGAGCAAATTTCAGAAAAGCATCATCGGGCTTTTGGGCTTCCCATTCCATCAGTTTTTTCAGGCGTTCTTCATTCATCTTTCCTATGGGTTTTAACCTTCCAGCGGTAGGGAAAATTTGTTTTGATAATTAGCAAACTTAGATACTTTCGCACGTCAATTTTAAAAAAGATCACATGAAGATATTAGTTCCTATTGCAAAAGTTCCCGATACAACTGCCAAAATCGCTTTCATTGATAACAATACAAAGTTTAACCCCGATGGAGTTACTTTTATTATGAACCCGACCGATGAGTGGTATGCACTCGTTCGCGCTATCGAGTTGAAAGAAAAGCAGGGGGGCGAAGTGGTAGTAATCCACGTTGGATTAGCCGATTCAGAGCAAATCATTCGTAAAGCGTTGGCTATCGGTGCCGATAAAGCAGTGCGTGTAGATGCCGACCCTACCGATGCGTATTTCGTGGCTGCTCAAATTGCCAACCATGCAAAAGCAGAAAACTACGATTTGATTATTGCCGGAAAAGAAACCATTGATTACAACTCGTATGAAGTAGGCGGAATGATTGCTGAATTGCTCGACCTTCCTTGTGTTGCTCTTGTTCAGAAACTGGATATTGAAAACGGAACAGCAACTATTAAAAGAGAAATCGAAGGCGGAACAGAAACGGTAGAAGTAAAACTTCCGATGGTTGTGTGTGCGCAAAAGGAATTAGCAGAAGCACGCATCCCTAACATGAAAGGAATTATGGGAGCAAGAACAAAACCACTTGCGGTGGTTCCTGCCGATGCAACAGAAAAGCTCACAGTTGTTGCAAATTACTCACTTCCTGAAAAAGCGAAGGAGTGTAAATATGTTTCACCGGATAATGTAGGTGAGTTAGTGCGCCTTTTACATGAAGAAGCAAAGGTTATCTAAATCTAAAATCAACAATCTAAAATCGAAAATAAAATGGCAGTATTAAGTTTTGTAGAAGTATCGGAAGGAAAAATAAAGAAAGCATCTGTCGAAGCCGCTTATTATGGTTCAAAAGTGGCAGAAGGATTGGGCACTGATTCAATTGCTCTTGTTCTTGGTGCGGCTGCAAGCGATGAATTGGCAACACTTGGACAGGTGGGAGTGAAAAAAGTCCTTCACGCAAGTGATGCGCGTTTCAACAACTTCGATTCTAAAGCATTCGCAAAAGCAGTAAGCGAGGCCGCTAACTCAGCAGGCGCAAATGTTGTTGTGCTTTCATTTAATCAGAACGGAAAATTGTTGGCTCCGCGTTTAAGCGTTAGGTTAAAAGCAGCTTATGTACCGGGTGCGGTAGAACTTCCTGTGTTTAACGGGGCAACTGCAGTAGTCAAGAAGAACGTTTTTTCAGGTAAAGCATCAGCCCATTATCAATTAAATACAGAAAAGAAAGTTATCGCAGTAAATCCAAATTCTCTTTCGCCTGTAAAGGGTAGTGGCGTTGCAACTGTGGAGGCGTTCGCACCTTCGATTACAGATGCTGATTTCTCTTCGGTTGTAAAAGGAACAGATAAAATAGTTGGAGAAATTCCATTGAGCGAAGCTGAATTAGTTGTATCAGCAGGTCGTGGTTTAAAAGGACCTGAAAACTGGGGAATGATTGACGAGTTAGCGAAAGATATGGGCGCTGCTACCGCTTGTTCCCGTGCTGTTGCCGATGTTGATTGGAGGCCGCATCATGAACATGTAGGTCAAACAGGTTTAACTATTCGCCCGAACTTATATATCGCAGTAGGAATTTCCGGAGCGATTCAACACTTAGCCGGAGTAAACGGTTCGAAAGTGATTGTAGTAATTAATACCGACCCTGAGGCGCCATTCTTTAAAGCGGCTGATTACGGAATTGTAGGGGATGCATTTCAGGTAGTACCTAAATTTATTGAGGAATACAAAAAGTTTAAGTCAGCACATTAGAAATGTGGCTTAATTTTTTCGGAAAGATGTCATGCGAACAAATGTGCAAGCATGACATTTTTATTTACAAAAAAACCCTTTACATTTCGCAGGTGTAGCTTTACTTTAAAACAGCGATGAGAAAAATTGAGTTGGATATTATTGCCCTTTCACACAGCGTTACACAATCGCATTCGTTTGCGGTAGTGTTGGGCGAAGTGGGCGGTACCCGCAGATTACCTATCGTTATCGGGGGTTTCGAAGCACAGGCTATTGCAGTTGCTCTTGATAATATGAAACCCTCGCGTCCGCTTACTCATGATTTAATGAAAGCACTGTGCGATACTTTCGATATTCAATTGGAATACATTTTTATTTCGAAACTGCTTGACGGTGTTTTTTATTCCAATTTAGTTTGCAGAAGGGGAGAAGATACTTATGAAGTTGATTCAAGAACCAGTGATGCGCTGGCATTGGCAGTAAGATTCGATTGTCCCATTTATGTAGAAGAAAGTATTTTGAACGAAGCAGGAGTAGAGGCAGATCCTAATGAAGAAACGCTGGAAACTTCAGAAACGGGAAAAGAAATTGCTGAAATTGCCAATCCGGAGGTGCCGATGAATTACAGCGATATGAATATATCCGATCTTCAGGTACAGTTGAAATCAGCTCTTGATAATGAAGACTACGAATTAGCTGCACGCATCAGGGATGCCATCAATAAGAAGAAGAAATCATAGATTTTACTCAGCTAGGTATTTCATTACATCTTTAGCCGAAAGTATACCTATCAAAGTTCCTTTATCCACTACCGGCATGGCAAGGAATTTTTGTGTGCCAAAAATTTTAGCTGCTTCATAAATTGGTGTATGCGAGGATACAGTTACGGGATCAGGGGTCATTAAATCTGAAATTTTAATTTCCCGGTCAATAGCTATTGTATCCATCCTTATTTTCTCTGTCCGGCTATACAATTGCAGAAATACTTTAGGCAAATCATTGGAACTTACTATACCAATTACTTTGTTGTTTTCATCTACAATAGGTAAATGATGAACCGGAAACTCTGAGAATAATCTTAATACTTGTGAGAAGGGGGTAGATAAATTGCCTACTACCGGCTCAGTTGACATGATTGCTGAAACTTTTTTTTCGTTTGACATGGTTAATATTTTCCGCAAAGGTAGCTTACGGAAAGGGAGAATGGCAGATGTAAATCAGTATATTATCTGATAAGTGTCACACTTCCTTTACGGAACATAACCAGTTCCTCGCCAAACAAGCCAAGTTTAAAGATGTAAACATAAACTCCCTGAGGAGCAGACTTGCCTTTGTAAGTTCCATCCCACGGGTAGCTTCCTTCATGAACTTTTTCACCCCAGCGGTTAAACACCTGAAATAATTCCACCTTCACTCCGCCTTGCGCCTGAATATAGAATACATCGTTGTTGCCATCTCCGTTTGGAGTAAAGGCATTTGGTATATAAAAATTATTAGGAAACACCACACGTATCAGAGCCGAATCTGTAGCGGTGCAGCCGCCTGAATAAACATTTACTCCATAGTATTGAGCCGCTTCAAGCGGAGTTACAATCGGGTTATTGCAAGTAGGGCACGAAATATTTATTGCCGGATACCAGCTGAAAGAATCAATGGAAGCCGAACTAAGGTTGATGTCTGTATAAAGTGTTACACTATCCCCGTAATTAATCAGCGTGTCAGGATAGACCTGCACGGTTGGGATAGGAATGGTGCTGACAGTAATAATATTGCTTGTGTCTTTACATCCAAATGCATCAGTCACAACTACAAAATAGTTACCTGCCTGATTAGCGTTGATAGATGAAGCCGTACTTCCGTTATTCCACAGGTAAGAAGAGTAGCTGCCTACTGTAGCAATGTTTACTGTTTGGTTAGCGCAAATTCTTGTAGAGCCGTTGGTATCTATTACCGCAACAGGATTAGTGTGCGACACCACATTTACTGTATCTGTACGCGGACAAAGCGGGTCACTAATACTCACAACATAAAAGAAAGAGCCTGTTGTTCCCTGCGGCATGGTTACTACGGGATTTGCATCGGTAACATTGCTTAACCAGCTTTCTGCTAAAGGTGTTTCACCGCTCCACAACACTGCCCCACCGCTCGAAGTAGGATTTCCTCCAATGGTTACTGTTCCGCCTTCACATAAATTTTTATCTGCTCCTGCATTGGCAACCGGAGCAGGATTTGAAATTACATTTACTGTATCAGTTTTAAAACAGGTGGCGGTAGTTGCTGTAACCACATAATAAAATGTGCCTGTTGTGCCCTGCGGTACTGTTGCCTGAGGATTAGTTGCCGTAGAATTATTCAGCCAGCCGCTTACGGTTGCATTTTCTCCCGCCCATTGAATGTTGGCAGCGTTACTTGTGGGGCTTCCTCCGAGGGCAACAGTGCCACCCGAGCAAATTGTAACATCGGTACCTGCATCGGCAGTAGGTGCAGGGCTTGAGAAAACATACATGGTATCGGTTCTGGCGCAGGCAATGTTTGAAGCGCTTACTACATAAAAGAAAGTATCTATTAAACCATTAGGCACAGTAGCCACAGGATTTGGAATGGTAGTACCATTCAGATAATTTCTCATGGTCACAGTTTCACTGCTCCATGCAATGTTTGCTCCTCCGCTGGTGGTAGGATTGCCGCCTAAGTTAGCGGTGCCGCCTGCACACAAATGAACATCGGCACCTGCATCGGCAGGTGGAGTTTGCAATACGGTTACATTTAAATCATTCGTTTGCCAGAAATTGCTGCAGTTATCATATATAATACAGCTCATAATAATATCCTGCTGCGGGTAAACAGTAAAGTTGGGAGAACTGTAAATAGTATCATAAGTATTTCCTCCGTTCGATGTCCACGCATAATGATAAGGCGGCACACCGCAGGTAGGATGGGCGGTAAAAACGACTGGCTGCCCTGCACACACTTGTGTTTTATCTTGTGTAATATTTCCTTCTACCTGGCAGGCTTCAATAGTAGTTTGCCACATGTTTCCGCGAGCGCACAAATAGCCGCATACATCACCACAAACAGAATCGCGGTTCTTTAACGTAAGCGCAACAACATGGTCGGGACACTGCGGAGGAATGCAGGCGAGATAATTGGGCCCCATATGTACCGGACCTGCACCGGGAACTAAGTTAGGATCTGTAGTGCAGGTTCCTGTAAACGGTGGCTGCGCTGGATTACACGCAAGCAAACCGGTTGTGGTATTACATGCATCGGCCCTTACTTCCATAGTTACCTGGCTGAAGGTACAGAATGGCGGTGGAAGTGGCGGAGTGCCACACATATTATCGTAAGTGAGTTGATATTCAAGGTCAATGTAAGTATCGGTTAAATCACTTAATCCGGGAACATTTACAGTCATGTGATAATCGCAACTGCCGAGTGTCATGGTGGTAAAAGCCATATTTGCTGATAAACCTGCAAGGCGGAAGTCTCCGATTTTTGTAACTCCCGATACAATAGGATCAATTACCAATGGATAAGTGTTATCGGCTTTGTTAAGCCAGTCAACAGGTACAAGAAGTTGAAGTGTATAATCATTCTTATCCTTCAGCAGTTTGTAAATCCCGTGCATGCCCCATGCCTTTGCATCGTAGTATACGGGCTTTTCGTATTTGATAATCACTTTGCCTTCGGTATTCTTCAACTCATAATCTCCACGGAAATAATTGTTGTCTAAATGAAATCCATCGGCTGCTTCTTCAAACGTGTATCCTTCGGGTAAGGTAAAATGGTCTTCAATAACCATCCAGCCTTTAGTGATTGGCAACTGCAAAGGCGCGCTGATAGTATAATTGGTTTTTATTTCACCCGCACGAAACTGCTGCTGCATATCAATGCCGCTCCACATATTCTTTACACTTAATCCTTCTTCACCAACAGTGTAATCAGCATAATTTCCTGCTTCTTTCTGTGTATACACAGTATTATCATCAAAGAAATAAAGCGTAAGGTTTTTGTTGAATTCAAACTGCAAGCCGCTTTCATCAAGTGCGGTGCTCTTTCTGTTCAGGTCGAGGGTTGTTGGCACGGGCTGATTATTTGCCACATACACGTTTGCCTTGTTTGCATCGGGGCGCAAACGAAAATCAATCGTGCGCCAGATGTCGTTATCGTTCTTCTTATAATGCAGAGGGAAGTATGATTTCTGTGAATAGGTATGATTTACCCTGTCTTTATCAATATACTGGCGAGAGTCAATTGTTCTTTTATCTATCAGCTCAACACATTCGCTGCACTGACTGTTGAAAGGAACTATTCCGTACTCGGGATGTTCTTTTGCTGCTGCAGAAGAATTTTTAGCGAGCACTTCAGTCACCAGCTTTTTATCGGTGCGGAAAGAAGTGAAGTTAGCTTTCTTCACGTTCATGTGTTGTGCAAAAGCGCTCAGCGAAAACGCAACAGCAATTATAGAGGGTAAAGCCTTTTTCATGAAGCCGACAAATATAAATTAAAGACGATGATTTGATATAGGTGGGTTGCTGATTCTATCTTACAAATATTAAAATGTGTTTTACTACAAACGGCAAAACAACTTAAAAGGCTAAGTCAGCGTTGATTTAGTGTATCTGAACGTTCAGGAATGACAAGTTTGTGATGGCTTGGCGTATTTGAAGGTTTTTAGATACTAAACCATCCCGGGTTTAGTGCTTAGTAGTGTTTTAACGCAGCGCCAGCGATTTCAAAATCCTTACAGCATATTGCCTGAACTGGTAGTCGGCTTCGGCCATGTAAGTAGGGTCTTTATACTGGTAAGTAATGGTAAGCATATAAGAGGCTTTGCGTTTTTCTGAATAAGCCACCAGGTCGTAGCGGCTGAAATTACTCACCTTGCTTCTGCGGTAATAGCGCGTGTGAAAGAGAGAAGCGGTTTCGCCACTGGCAATAGTGATGGCCTCTTTTTGATAATTTTCGCCTGCATTGGTAACCCGGTCAGGATATCCTAAAAACTCACTTACAATAAAAGTCTCTCCCGTTTGTATACTGTCGCCAGGCAGTTTGCGCAGAATAAGGTATGCGGTAAGCGGGGCATCGTTTATTTTAAACGGAATGCCCACGCTGGTAAATTCAAACTTTTCGTCAATAGGCATGCTTTCTACCTGCGGAATCTTTTTCCAGGCTTCGGGCACGCGGAAAGTATACTCGTTGGCTTCTACAATTTTAATTACCTTATAAATGCTGGTATCTTTTTGAGCAGACAGGTTAGAAGCAGATAGAAAAATTATAGTGAATACACTTGCCAGGTAGCGCATGACGATTATTTGTAACACAAATAAACGTGCTGAAAGAGCTGCCGGCAAACAGTGTTATTACCTGATGAGAGTGAGGTTTCCTTTTTTCTCTACGTTATTACCGCTAAAGTCTTTTCCGGTAATGTAGTAAGCGAAAGTGCCCAACTCCTGCACTTTACCTTTGTAAGTGCCGTCCCAGCCGCGGTTGAGGTCGCTTAATTCGCTTACATCGTTGGAATTATAAACCATTTCGCCCCAGCGGTTAAAGATTCTTATTTCATACTGGGCCAAACTTCCGAACACGGTAAAGTGGTCGTTGTAATTATCACCATTAGGTGTAAACGCCTGCGGTACTTTCAGGTAACAGCTAATCACTCTCAACTTTACCGGGCGGGTGGTTGAGCATCCGGCCGAATCAGTGGCAGTAACAGTATACTCTGCACTGTCAGTGCCGTTAAACACAGGGTTTAGAATAGTAGAATCGCTCAGGTAAACAGAAGGACTCCACAAAAAGAATCTGCCGTTTGATGAGGCAATAATGGTATATGCCTGGTCATCGCAAATATCTTTTTCTGGAGCTACATCCAGCGTGGGGTTAACGCCAACACCAATGGTAACGGTGTCGCGCTTAATGCAGCCGGTAACATCATCGGTAGCAATAAGGATATAAGCGGAAGTGTGGCTGCCGTTGAAAACGGGATTAAGAATAGCCGCATTATCTAACCCTTCTGAAGGAGTCCAAAGAATATTTTGCACGGCAGAAGTGCCTTGCATTGTGTAAGTACCGCCTCCGCACACTGCTGTGTCAGGTCCGGCATCGGCAAGCGGCAGAGGATTGATAGTAATGAAAACAGAATCTCTGCCTCTGCAACCGTTAGTACCGAGCGAACTTAATTCATATACAGTAGTTTGATCATTTATCGAAACAGGATTAAGAACGGTACTATCACTTAAACCGGTCACAGGGCTCCATGTAAAATTGTTTTCGGAAGTAGAACCGTTTAGCTGATAAGATAACCCGGCACATAAAGTAGTATCGGCTCCTGCATTAACCAAAGGCGATGGCTTGATAGTAATAACCAGCGAATCGCCATTCTTGCATCCGCTTGAATCGTAAACAATCACATTGTATTGCTGGGTTTGATTAGGGTTGAAGATAACCGTAGCAGTAGTATCACCGGTGTTCCATAAATATTTCAAGCCTGCTTTAGTAGTGTAATAAATACGAACGTTCAGCACCCGCGGCCCGGTAAAAGCACCAAACGAATAAGAGTTGATACTGCCTTGCACAAAATCAATAATGCCATCGGTTTTGTAAACTATGCCCTGGGTAATGCCTCTGCCTGGGCTATACTGCATGTTTACCGGGGTAGGATTGATAGTGGTTACATAAAATGCAAACGTATCGCCCGAAGCAATCGGCTGATTTACGGGTATAGGAATAACCGTAAACCGCGAAGGAGGATTAGCAGGAAAGTTATTATACGAACCCAATTGAATCCACGCGCCCGGAGTTTGCTCAAAGGTTCTATAGCTTCCCTGCTTACCCCAAATTTCCTGTTGCACTAATTGAGCAGTGGCAGTATACTTTACAGCAAACGAATCTATCACCACATCGCCATGTGCAATAATGTTGAACATAGCCCCCTGATTACCCTGTGTAACTGTAGTATCTTTAGTAACAAAAACTCTTTCAACCGGTTTTATTTCTGCTTTTAGTGTTATCGGGTCGCCTTTGCATAGCGTAGTATCAGGCCCTGCATACACACTGTAAGGAGTAATAACATTCACTACATAAGTTCCACTGTCGCCTCCGCAATCGTTCAATGAGAAATTGCTGATAGTGAAGGTGCCAAGTGTATCGAATATCATAGTTACCTGGCTGTTACCTTCATCAAAAATCTTTACACCGGGCGGAGCATCCCAGTTGTAGTAGGTTTCTTTAAGATAGCCCACATTATAAGTTACTGTATCGCCCAAACAAACAGTTGTATCACCCGATATACTCACCGCAGGAGAGCCGATAATAGTAAGCGTAGCCCTATCGGAGAAAGCGCCTGTACAACCAAAGTTTAGTTCGCGCACATAGAAAACATAATCATTCAATTGAGCGCCTGTAAAATCAACAAGCAAAGGATTATACGGCCAGGTAAAAGGATTGCCGTTATTTATTCCGCTGCAGGCCCATTCATAATCAGATGGCGGATGCTGAAACGGAGAAACATACAAGGCAACTAAACCGAGATTACATTCAACAGTATCATCCAGAAAAATCATTGGCCTCAGCGTATCCGGAGCACCAATAGTTATGCGCACTACGCTTCCTGTTTGGTTCCATGATTGATTTGAGCAGTCACTTACAATACGCATGTAATAAGCACCGGGTTGAATACCCATAGCCAGTAATTGCTGTTCGAAAGGAGGGAAGTCAATTACAAAATTTCCACCAACACTATCGTGGTAAACTCCCAAAGAACCAATGTTTACTAAGCTGAAATCCATCATACTTCGCAATTCAATACGCCAATCGTTGCAGGTATCGTAGCTGGCATCGTTATTCCAGTGGTTGATAGCAATGTTCAGGTTGGCATCATTTGGATATGGGGTGGAACCATTTAAACAAACATGAATATCCTGAATGTTATTGGTAAGTTCATCACATTGCGTTAAACAGAAAGGCCCGATAAGGCTTCCGGTAACTGCGGGAATAGAAGAAACAACACGGATATAATAACCACAACCCGGAGGAACATTGGCAGGAATTACTCCGCTGATAGTCCCCGGGGGACCGGGGAAAGATTCATCGGAAGGTAATTGACCAAGCTGGTATGGATTGGCAAAACTGCCATTCATATCCGACAACTGCGCGCGGTAAATATTATTTGGGTTCGGATTGCCCGGCCCAAAAACACCGAACGAAAGGAACTTAACATCAATAACACTTTGAATACAGGCCGTATCAATATCGGTCATCACCGGAGCGCCTGTGGTTGTAATTGATTCGGGGCAATCGGTAATAGTAAAGCACACACTTGCCTGACCTATCATCTGCGGCTCAGGACTTATGCGGTTGATGCGAATTCTGAAACAATTACCCTGCACATTATCAGGAACCTGAAAACCAATAAAGCCGCTGGTATCGGGTGCGAAAATAGAGAAGACACCTCCATCAATTGGGTTTGCAAAACTGCCTGTAGCATCGCTCATTTGTATACGATAAGTGCCATCGCACAGCGGTGCGCTTAAATCATAGCCTATAGCAACAAAACCATCCTGGCAGACAGAAAGCGGAGAAATGGTATTGATGGTAAGTGTGACAGGGTTGTTTACGTTATCGTAAGTTCCTACAGCAATGATATCGTCAATACCGAAAGAAACATTTGTTGTTCCTCCTGTTCCCGGATTTACCCAGCGGAAACCCAATTGCAGGTTCTGCACGTTTTCAAAAGCAGGGTCCTGAATAACTTCATACTTCCATTTAGATTGAGCGTTGTATTTAGGTTGCCCTGTTTTAATCCACGGGCCGCCATCTATACGGTAATAAACTTCACCATAAGCATTTGAATCTCCTTCCGAAATCCAGAAGAAAGTAAAAATTACATCGGTCATGCTGAGTGTGCAGAAAGAATTTCCGAGAAAAGTAAAGCGGTCGCTTGCAGTGGTGGGGTTCCATGTAGCATTTCCGTTTCCTCCGGCTGCATCATGAATATGCAGGTAAGTTGAATTAGGCGCTCCGTTTATTTGTCCGCTTACAATACTATCCTGCGGAGGAGTATTGGGTGTGCCGGTATAATCATTATTTACTATCCATTGATTGTTTCCCGAGTTAGTTCCAACTCCTCCTGTATTAAAATCAAAAGTGTTTGTTCCGTTCTCAAATGTTTCTGTGAGCAAAAGAATTTGCTGCTGCGCTGAAGCAACATAGAACGTAAAAGCAGTAAGAAGAAGGGTGTATAATGTTTTCAATTTCTATTCCTGATTTTCGTAAATCAATTTTCCATCTAACTCACCAATGATTTTAAACTCGGTTCTTCTGTTCAACTGATGACAGGCGCAATCACCGCTTTGGTCCTGCGGACATTCGGAATACTTCGAGCAATCATCCAGGGTTTTTGTTTCACCATATCCTTTTGCGGTAATTCTCTCCTTCGGAATTCCTTTATCGTTTATCAGGTAGTTCACACAACTCTCTGCCCGTTTTTGCGAAAGGTTCAGGTTGTATTCATCGGAACCTCGGGTGTCTGTGTGTGAACTTAATTCGATAATGATAGTCGGATTCTCTGCTAAGATATTATAAAGTGTATCAAGCGTTGCTTTTGATTCGGCACGTAAGTCCCATTTGTCGAAATCGTAATAAATATTGTTGAGGCGGTATGCTTTGTTCTTCTCTAATTTTTTCAAATAAATATCTACTACCTGCGTATCGCTTTTTGTAAGCCCCATCGTGCTGAAAGTTTGAGACGAAGCAAAGTAGCCGTCTTTTGCAGCAGAAACCTTGTAAAGCTTCTCTGGTTTCAGGTTAAAGAAATAAGGAGTTGAGCCTTTAGAAGTATCGAGGGCAAGACTGACATCTGCATCGGTAAGTGTATTGCTGCGCAATAAAAAATTGATAGCTGCCCCGGTGATGGGTTCTTTTGTAGCGTCATCTATTACTCTTCCTTTTACAGCAAGGAAAAATCTGCGGTCATACTTAAAATTAAAAATATCATCGCAACAGGTTTTGCCTCGAACAGAAAAAATTCCCAGACGGTTAGAAACCAAATAACCTTCTTCGTTACTCTTTCCGAAACTGAAATTGTAATCATCGCAGGAAGTATTAAAAGGCGCACCGAGATTCTCTGCGCTGCTGCTGTATTTGCCTGAAGCATCGCTTTGCGATTTTAAAATATCTCTTCCGCCCATGCTTATCCATCCGTTACTGCTGAAATAAAGCGTAGATGACTTTGAATCATAGAACGGTGTTACCTCATCTCTGTCGGTATTTACTTTCCCTCCCAGGTTTTTCGGACTTCCGAATTCTCCTTTCTTATTTACTGTGGAAGCCCATATATCCAACCCGCCTTTTCCATTGGGGCGGTCGCTGACAAAATACAATACATCGCTACCGTTAATACCTTTTGCATAAAAGGGCTGTGTGTTTGTTGACCCTTTCAGATTGATAGTATCACCCAGCATTCTTCCCTTGCTCCATTCAACTCCGTTCAGTTCGCTTATATATATGTTGCAATTCTGTTTTACAAAACTCGGTTCGCAGATGGTATAAAGAAATTTTGTTCCATCATTACTAAAAGTTCCATTAGAAATATGTTTCCCTTCCTCGCTGAATTGCTTGAACTGCTCTGCCGTAGTATATGTTTCACCACTCACATTGCTCTTATACATTTTAAGCAGAACGTTTTCTTTTTTAGCATCGCTCTTATCATTTTTTATCCAGATAACTGTATCGGAATGGATGGAAGAAAAATACAATACATCATCTCTTAAAGCCGGAGCCATATCGGCATAGTTTGAATTTACTTCTTTGCCAAGGTGATTCATTTTTACAAACGGGTCGGGCTTGGCTTCGTTGATAGCAAAGTTGCATCCGTCAATTTCGGTGCGGCTCCATTTCTTCATTTTAGGAGCATCGGCTTCTTTGTAAACTTTATTAAAGCGCTTAAACATCGGTATGGCATCTGCATAACGGCCATCCATCTTTGTCATGAGTGCTGCATAATAAAGCGCTACTGTAACTCCTGTTGAATCGGCATTGTAAGCATCGGTAAAATACTTAGCGGCACTTTCGTAATCATTTGCCAGCATGTAAGTTTGAGCAAGGTTAAACAGAACCGATTTTTCTTCGGGGGCATTCTCCAGAACTTTTAAATATAAATCGGTGGCAGAAAAAATCAATCCCTGTTTAAGTGCATCGTCTGCTGCTTTTACATATTTTTTCTTATTGAATTTTTCATCGGCAGGTTTAGCTGAAACAGACGACAGACAATAGACAGCAGACAACAGCAATACATATTTTAAACTGTAAAAGGTCAACCGTAAATTTTTTGTAGTTCTCATTATCAAATTATCCTATCGTCAAATCATCAAATTGCATTTTACATTCTCGGGCAAGGAACCAGTATCGGATAATTCAGACTCTTTGTCTTTATAAATCCGGTGTAAATAATTGCCAGTTCAAATGCACCCCTGCTGCCGTTTGTGGCAGGATTTAATTTTGATGCGTTGATGTCGTACGCAAAAAGCAATTGCACTTTATAATACTCTGCGCCTGCACTTATAATAGCCGCATCTTTTAAACGGTACCATGCCCCGATGCTTCCTACAAATTCCGATTTGCCCACAGGCATATGATATTCAAACGCGGTTCCGAAATTTATTTCCTTCGCTTTGTTCTGATACTGGAAAATGAAGTTAGGAGTGATGTAAAAATTCTTAGCCGCTTTAAAACGCAAACCTTCATGCACCGTAAAACGCAACGGAAGTTTTACTTTTTGATTGATGAAAGATTCTTTTGGCTGAACGAGATGATAAACCGTAAAGCCCGTCATCATTCCCACCCAATCATTAAAAGTGGACTGATGAAGAAGCCCCGCCTGCATATCGAAATAGCCAACGCTCGGCTTACCGAAGTTCTCATTGTTAGATTGATTCAGATTAAAATCGCCATTAGAGAACTGCATAGGGAAAGCAAGCTGCTGCCATTTCAAACTCTTTTGCGTATAGCCCAGTTGAATTCCCAGCCCTATAAAATGGCGGTGGCCTTTATCTAAACCCTTATGAAAAGCCGCAGAAACCATTCCGCTGTTCATCGAAAGTTTTCCGTCACCGCTTTTATCGCCTACAAACATTCCGCCCACGCCAAAAATATCGTTGGGTAATTTTGTTTGCAGCAATTTTATATCGAACGAAGCCGAGTAAGTGGTAAACGGAGTGGAAACATTGCGCCACTGATTGCGGTAAATTCCCGCTGCGCGGTAAGTGCCGTCATTAATTCCTGTAAGTGCCGGATTTAAATTGAGCGGGCTTGCATAGAACATGCTGAAGTGAATGTCCTGCGCGGGCAATTTGTTGATGGCAACACCAACAAATACAAATAGACAAGCAACAGAAATAAAACGGGTAAAAACTTTCAAGTGTGCCGGTGATTTATGGTGCGCTGAAAATAGAAAAACTTTACATTGCACAAAAGCAAAACACTTTCTTATATTCGAAAACAATTTTGCAAACCCATGAAGGCAACTCTTATCCTGCTCGTTACAGCATTCCTCATTTTAACTGTCAATTCGTGCAAGCAGTGTACTGAGTGTGTAAAATATCCTGCTAAGGATATTAAGCTTTGCAAAAAGGATTATGCTTCGGATGATTCATACACCCAGGCGTACCGCTATATTACTTCGCAGGGGTACGATTGTGATTAAACAGAATCTGACTTTCCGCTCATGTACTATTCTATGAGAATGTCATGCTGAGCCTGTCGAAGCATTTTTGCGATGGTCTTTCGGAAAGCTTTTTACATCTTCCGAGTATTAAAGAACCTGAAAACTTTCGCAGTCTATCACTACTCTTCCGGTATTACTTCTATTTCCCAGCCGGCTGTGAAGGGCGAAGTGTTCTGCACATTAAAATCGCTCATACCTGTTAAGCCAAGTTCGGTGTATGTTTTCTCCACTGTGGTTCCGAAACTAACCGGAAACTGAGGCCCTGCCCCCGGAGGGGAAGCCGGTGAATTAGCGGGATAAAAGGTAACCGAACCCGCGTCAGGCGTAGTCTTTTTTAAGCGGAAAACAGTATCGGGGGTTATTTCAAAAGGCACATCTTCCAATATGCCTGCCAAGCCGAAAATATTTCCCGCTGCCAGGCTTCCGTTAGTAATAAAAGGCTCGTCCTCTGCAGCAGTACTGCGCAGCAGCGTAAGGTCGAAGAAATCGGCTACTCTTGAGCGGGTAGTTGAAAACTTAGCCATCAGCAGGCCGAGGTTACGGTAAAGCCCGTCACACATAATAATGTGCGCGGCTTTAAGGTTACTGCGCAGCGTAGCCACACTTCCCTCATCGGTTTGCTGTAAGGCGCGCGCACCCGTAAGGGTAAGGTGATACGTATGCACCGCAGCGCTTAAGGTTACTAAGGTGGGTTTAGATATATAAGTAGCTAGTGTAATAGATAAAGTTTCTACTGCTTCCACGCGCTGGTCATAAGTATCGGCCTGGAACGGCTCGCGGTCGCGCGGAAAAATTGCCCTGGCATCAGGCGTGCCCTCCGGAAATATATTGAACACGGTACCGCGCCACTCATTAATTTTTGTTTTGGCGAGCTCTTCGAGCAACTCCTCAAAGGTTTGCGTTTGCCCGTGATAAAAACCCAGCTTACTATCGAGCTGATGCTGAGCCGTAAGAAAACCTGTATGCAGCGGCAGGTAATCGTTTTTAATATCCAGAATTTCCGGGTCGGCTTCGTTGGCTGTAAGCCTCGCTACATGGTCGTTGGTGAGGGTAAGGGCCTTTTTCATACTGTTCCTTGTATTAGAATAGAACGTATTGATTATGAATATCCAGGAACGTGTTGCCATAATATTGTTTTTTAAACAGTTATTAAATTGATAACATATAAGAAACGGAAGGGTGAAATGAAATATTGTACACCAACCCAAAAAAATATTGCACCTATTAAATATTTAACAGATTTTTAAAAACAAGCGGAAAAGCTCAGAAATGGCTTTTTGATTTTTCGAACACCCATTTGTACGGTACAGACAGCGTTTCGATTTCTCGAAGTGCCATTTGTACGGTACAAATGCCTCTTTGATTTTTCGAAAGGGCATTTTAGCGGTACAAATGCCCTTTCGATTTTTCAAAATGCCATTCTGGCGGCCCAAATAGCGTTTCGATTTCTCGAAGTGTCATTTGTACGGTACAAATGCCTCTTTGATTTTTCGAACTGCCATTTGTACGAAAAAAATGCCTCTTCGATTTCTCGAAAGGGCATTTGTACGGTACAGAAGCCCTTTCGATTTTTCGAAATGCCATTCTGGCGGATAAAACGGGGTTTTGATATTTCGAAAAGGGGTTTGGAAGAGTAAATTAACTTAGCGGGGAGTGCAGCCTGTCCTCGCGTGGTTTCTTTTCAAGTATAATATTAGAGCAGAGAACCCTGCAGTAACTTATGGGGAGTCTCGGAAGCACAGACCCGCTGGGGCTAATTCTGTTGTGGGAAATAGAGTATTTATCTCTGAATAATCAATTTGCGGTACAATGTTCCTTCTTCAGTTTTACAACCGATAAAATAAACTCCACTGCTTAAATCAGGAAGAGATATGATAGTATTATGTTTGCCTTCATATAGCCTGCCCAATTTTTTTTCTTCAATTATTTCCCGGCCTTGCAGGTCGCGAACAATTATTGCAAATGTTGTATTCTTTTTCACTTCCAGTTCTACAACTATATTATCGTAGGCGGGATTGGGAGAAATAACGAAGGCGGAGACTGAGGAAAGTTTTTCGATAGCTCCGCAAATGTTATAATAGTCACAAACATTTGGCTTCGCTATACACCAACTGAGAAGAGCCTGGGCATAAGCACAGCTATCGAAATAAACCTGTGCAGTATGTTCATAGCAGGTTACAAAAGAATTGTTGTTGAAAGGATAAGAATGGGGGTAACCGCAATCGCCAAACCATATGCAGCCAAATTCCGGTTGCATGTATAAATAGAATGGATGGATTACACTTCCTAATCCCTCATGCCATATAAGAGTCGTGGAAGGTGTATCTATATTATTTAAGTAAAAAGTTTTGCGGTTAGCAGAACCGAGATAATCTGTTTTTATAGAGTCAAGCCGATAAGTGCCGTCATTAAAATTCATCCCCCACCAGCTTCCTGCATTAAAAAAATTACACCTAATTGTATCTCCGGGCATCATAGAGAAATCATATAGCAATACTTCGGCATTACCAAGGTTATCCATGAAATAAACTTTACGCGCGCCCTTATCTTCACGGATAAAACCATAGAAACACGAGTTACCACCGCCTGAAAAGACTAATTTGTAATGAAAGGAATTAATGACTGTATCACCGGAGGTAAAATACATTGGAGGATAAGTATAATTCCATTGATAATTGCAGTTACTTGACCGTGTGTCGTTTGGTGGTGATTTAGTGAGCACGGGGCAAACATTTTGAAACATATGCCATATATTAATTGAGCTAAGCAGTGGTGTGTATGGAACCACAGTTACAACCAAACTGGCTGTATCGCACAAAACAGGTATACCATTATCACATACAATATAAATGGCTGTATCATTTCCGATGAAAAAAGAATCGGGGGTAAAGATGATGTTGCCGCAGTTAATGGTATCAAGCGAGAAGAAAGCGGAACCTATCATAGAAGTGATACAGAGCGTATCTGTAAAGGCATCTACATCATTGTCTGCTACACGGATAGCAAGGGCATTGCCTTGGGCAGTGGTGTCGACATCATTTTCAGCTACAGGCGCAAGGTTATTGCTATCAAGTATGTTAGTGATATATAAATATCCTGTGCGGCAATAGGAAGGAGTATCCACCGAACAAACTATATAGCTAATTGTATCTGTTCCTTCGTTCGTGGCGGTGTAATGAATACAATTAGTAGAAGAAAAGGCGGTACCTAGTTCCGGTGAGGAAAAACTTTTTAATACGAGCGGGACGTTAGTGCTTATCGCATCATTTTGCAGTACACAAATAGTTTTACTGTAATAAACATTTACAGTATCAAAATCAGGTAGGGTCTGAGGCCGAAGGAAACCATAAAAAGTAACGGTTGAATTGCCGTTGTTGGGAACAGCAATTGTATCGGACAATGTGTTATAGGAAATATGAGCGGGATTGTTTAAGCTGCTAACAACTTTGAGGGGTGCGTTAGCAAAGGCAGAGTCGAAGAAGTAGATGCCATCCGACCCCCAATCGGTCGCATAAAAATTGCCATCCTCGTCTATGGTAATGCCATCAATATTGCTGAGTGTAGTTGTCTTTAAAATAGTAATTGTAGAATCCAAAAGGCTTAAACCGAGGATGGATGCATTCGTGCCCCATGTAGCAATAACACACCGGTTATGAAAAGGGTCATAAACAATTCCGTTGGGTTGTTTGCTCATAGAATTCACAAAATAGTTAAACTGTTGAGTAGCGATATTATAGCGAAGCACCTTTCGTGCTGTAAAATCGGTGATAAATAGATTACCCGCGAAATCAGTGCAAATGCCTTTTAGAAATGTGCTTCCAAGGTTTATGTCAAAAGCCTGCGCACCTGTGGTGAGATTGTAGCCCTGCAGGTGGGAACCGTTACATACTACGTATACTGTATCGCCAACTATAACAAGACTGTACGGGGTTGGAACACCCGAAACAAAAAGTGTTGGCGGATTTCCGGGAATTACTGTTTGCAAATTATTTATGGCTCTGTTAGAAACAATGTAGCGCTGATGAATGACATCATATTCTGCGCTTTCGGGGAGGCTATAAATTTGTGCTTTTGAAAAGAGTATGATAAAAAGGCAGAGGAGAATAAAAGTTGTTTTCATATACCACGGCTTAATGACTAAAGGTAACCTTTTTTAGTCTCGCGGGGTCTTTCGCCTCCCACTCCATTTCAAGTAACTCTTCTACACCCTCTTCATCTTCGCCATATAAAAACCATCAAAACCAGTGTCGGCAGGGGAGAGGATTTTTTCTTCGAGTAATTCAAAGCCGTTGTTCCGCTCTAAAAACTTTTTTACCTGTCCCTGGTTTTCAGAAGGGAGAATACTGCAGGTAGAGTAAACCATTATGCCGTCCTTTTTGAGCATGGGGGCATATTCATCTAAAATCTGCGATTGTGTTTGTTTCAGTTCGTTCACAAACTTAAGCGTAAGGCTCCATTTGGCATCGGGCTTTCTGCGCAGCACACCCAGCCCCGAGCAGGGAACATCCAGCAGTATTCTATCGGCAAATGATTGCAGCAATGCCTGCGAATGCCGCGTCAATTTTTCGGCAAGCATGGGTTTAATGATTTTGCAGCCTGCCCGCGTTGCCCGCTTCTCCAGCTCTTCTAACTTTCTTTCATGAATATCTACGGCAAGTATTTCGCCTTTGTTCTGCATTAAAGCTGCCAGGTGCAGTGCCTTTCCTCCCGCGCCTGTGCAGCCGTCAATCACATTCATGCCGGGTTTTACATCCAGCAGATGGGCAACCAATTGTGAAGATATATCCTGCACTTCGAACAGGCCGTTTTTGTAAGCAGGATGATGTTTGAAATTCTTTTTTGAAAAAATGACGAGCGCTTCGGGGGCTATATCTACCTGCGAATAAGTAATGCCTTCATCGCTGAACAGCCCTTTTACAACACCGATATTTGTTTTAAGTGTATTGACGCGTATGCTGAAGATGGCGGGCTTATTAAGCGCAGCAATTTCCTTCTCCCATTCTGAGCCTAACTCCTTTTCCCCCATTTCATCCAGCCAATCGGGAATAGATTCGCGAATCTTTTGAATTGAATTTGCTTCGGTAATGCGCCCGGGAATTTTGTCTTTATCAAGCGCAGAAAATTCTGCCCAATCGGGCAGAGGAATGTTTTCGAGCAGCATTTTTGTTCCGAATAATTTCCAAAGAGAAACTTCTCCGAACAATTCATCGTCTAGGCAAAACTCATACAATCTTTTGTAGCGGACTATATTGTAAATGTTATCCGCAATAAAGTTGCGGTCGCGGGCCCCCCAGCTTTTGTTGCTTTGCAGAAGATTGCCAACAGTTATATCGGCCTGCTTTTTATCAAGCAGTATTTCTTTAAGCCCGCCAATGATTGCAACTACCAAATTGCGGTGCAGTTTCATTTACCGCTCAATCAGGATTTTTCCGGTAAATGATTTTCCTGCTTCAGAAACCTTTACAATGTAGAACCCATTGCTTAGGTTATTTGTATTAACTGCAATCTGATTGCTGTTGAATTTCATTTCGGCATTTACTTTTTCGCCAAGCAGGTTAAACACTTCGGTTTTTGGATTCTTTAAATTGTAATTTTTTACAGCACATACAAAATAATCTTTGGCAGGATTCGGATAGATTATCATACCGCTTTTATCTTCTTCCATATTTCTGATATCCAGTTCTGTACCCGGGTCCCAAACAGAATCGGAATATAGCAGCAAGCCACCGCGCGAGTTACCCATCAGGTATTCCAGCTTTCCATCGTTATTAATATCAGCAATAGAGATGGTGGCTTTAGACCCTGCATCCTGTTTTATAAAATCAGTGTCAATGCGGGTAAAAGAGCCACTGCGCAGTTTAGTGGGGTCAATGTTATATTCAAAAATATTACCACGCATAGAGCCTACAAACAGTTTCATGTTTCCACCTCCATCTTTCATGATAAAGGGCTGGCTGTATCCTTCAGTATAGCCCGGAAGGGTCACATTCACTCCTCCAAAATTTGTATTCACAGAATCTTTTTTGAAGAGGGGAGAAGTTCTGGTTCCCAGGTTCCAGTAATACGAAAGCTTTCCGTCCTTCTTTCCTATAATTAAATCGTTCAGCGAATCACCGTTTACATCGTAAATAAACGGAGCGCTGTATTGCCCCACATCTATAGTATCGAGTGTAGGTACCGTCATAACCGGAAATGAAGCAACAGTAGTTCCTGTATTCTTGAAAAAATGCACATAGCCCTGCAACTCTCCAACCACTAAGTCTTGTTTTCCATCGCCATCTAAATCGCCAAAAGCAGGATTCATACCAACAAGCGGATAGATGCTGCTGTAGTTTCCGTAATCTTCAGTGCGAAGTTTAAACTGAGGGTTATTGGGAGTGCCAATATTTTCAAGATAAGCGAGGGTTGATTTATACGTTTGAAACGGACGGAAATAACCGAAGTTGCCAACGATAATATCTTTCAATCCATCGCCATTAAAATCAAAAAACACAGGTTTAGAATCGGTTCCGAAATCAAGCAGGTATTGAACAATAAAAGAATCGTTTTGATACGCAAACCCACAGGCACAACTATCCTGGTTTTTATAAAGCATCACATTATGGACATCGCGGCCTCCATCGCGGGCGTTGGGGGCAATAAGTAAATCTTCAAAGCTATCATTGTTTACATCTACCCCGAAAGCTGCTGGGAAAGTGGGCATTTCAACAGGCACATTACACGAAGGGAAAGTGGAGTCCCATGTGCAAACGCTGGCAAAGGAACTATCTCCACAGTTTTGAAGAAAGGCAAGATTATCGTAACCGATATTTCCATTCAGCAAATCAATGTCGTGGTCTTTGCAATCATCGAAGCCGAAAATAGTATTGCCGGAATGGCGCTCCTCTCCATGAACGGGAAGCCCCTGACCCGAGTAGTAAAAATCAGGGCAGGTGTCGTGCAATACAATTGAATTTGTCAAAGAGTTCTGCCCGATGAGGCCCCAGCAGGAGGTCATATAAATATATTTAAACGAATCTATATCATAGTGAGGGTCGCCTGCATGTTCTTTGGTTTGATTTTCGTAGTACTCTATTCCTGTGCCGGTAATGCCATAGCTGAGTACATCTATATCTCCGTCAAAATTTACATCGGTAAATACAGGTATATCATCTAAGCTCGTCCAGATGTTTACAATATTATTATTCCAGGGAAACGATAGTAAATCAGAAACAATATCGAAATGAAGTTTACCGTTTTGATAGCTTCCTTTGAAAACCCGTGAACCGGTATTGGCGTGAGTAAATATGTCGGGGATGTTATCGTTGTTGTAATCGCGAATGATGGCCCACGAAAAAAGGTCAGACGGAAATAACGATTCATACTGAGGGGCATAAGTAAAAGTTGAATCGGTACTGTTTCCGTTATTGATATAGGTAAGCACTTTATCGCCTACTTTATCATAAACAAAAAGATCGGGCAGGCTATCATTGTTAAGGTTAATGGGGGAGAACTGAGGGGAATTCATACCGCCCACCCATGGTTCGCGAAGGGATTTACCATATTTTTCAACTGGGATACTAAGTACGCGGTGCTTTGGAGATTGAGAAAACGAAAAGAAAATAGTGGAGAAACAAAAAAGAAGGGAGGTAAAGAATTTCATTTGGCTACAGGTTTAAAATAAGACGGTAAATGTATAGAATGAGTTGGTCTTTTATGTTTTGCCACCTGTTAATTTGCTTACATTTATGAGCATTCTTTCCTTCGTTTATGACCTCTGTCGTTACAGGGGTTGTTTTCACTTCATTTTTGTTGCATATATTTGCCTCACCTTGAAAAAGATTCTCTCTGTATTTCTTTTGGTTGCCATCCTTTCTCAAACCTTTTTGAATGTAGGGATCGGTATTTATTATCACCTCAATAAAACTTACATTACCCGTAAGCTTTGCGAAAACAGGAGTAATCCCAAACTGCACTGCAACGGTCATTGCTATCTGAGCAAACAACTGAAGAAAGCCGAAGAGGGAGAAAGCAAATCAACTCAATCGGTAAAAGAGAAAGAAGAAATTATTTCGAGTAATATTTCTGAGTTTACTTTCGCGTGTCTTCCTCCTTTCAACGTTATCAAACTCCGTCCGGCAAATTTTGTTTTCTATTCTTCTGAGAATAACATTCCTCTGATTAAACCACCCAGCGCTGCTACTGCTTAATTAAGTAAGAGGAATAATTCCTTATTCTTTATTTTTTCTGCAGACATTGCAGAAAGTGGTTTTCATTTTTTTAATTCTAAATCTAATTTCAATCAATTATGAAATCTTATAAAGTATTTTTTACGGCCTTATCTCTTTTAGTTCTTATTACAGTATCTGTTTCTTCTTGTAAGAAGAAATGTAAAGAAGCAGGAACAGGTGGCGAAGTCACTATTGCTGCATTTCCGCAACATCATGGTAAAACCATTTATAACCAGACAAATTATCTCGACACTGTTTATTTAAAGTTTAATACCCAGAATAACCCCGGCAGTAACCTGACAAGCTATGACACCTATTTTGTAGGCGAAGAAGGTGAAGACCATGTACACATGGAAGGGTTGAAATGTGGTGAATACTATATTTATGCTGTTGGATTTGATACCTCTATCAATCAACGGGTAACCGGAGGGATACCGTACAGCTTTGATAAGGAATCAGGAGAGATTGACCTTCCTATACCGGTAACAGAATAATTTCAAATTGATGAAATTAGTTGTTACAGCATTGCTGCTTACAGCGGCAAGTGTAGTGGCGTGTGCGCAAATGAGTTGTTGTGCAAGCTCCGGAACTAACTATGCTATACTGCCCAACGTGAATCAAAATGTGCTTGGGTTGCGATACTCATATCGTAGTTACAATTCCAAAACGCATGTTATGCATGAGAGCCATCACATGACTTTGCCGGTTCGCGAACAATTAAACTCGCTGCAAATTTTTGGACGTTTTAATGTGGCGAAGCATCTACAACTTTCTGTTTCCATTCCTGTTGATTTTATAGAGCAGCATGCGGAGTCATTCAACCACAAAACTGCAGGATTTGGGGATATAAGGCTTTTGCTGCATTATAATTTGCTTGATAAGGAAAATTGCAGCAGGAAAAAAACTAAACATAAGCTGCAAATCGGAGCAGGTACAAAATTGCCAAGTGGTGCATTTAAAATGCACGAAAGCGATCAAATGACAACCAATCTACAACCGGGAACCGGTAGTATTGATTTTATGGCAAATGCCATTTACATCTTTCGATTTGTAAACTTCGGATTCAGCACAAATGCATTTTATCAGTTGAATACAACAAACCCGCAAGGGTACCGTTTTGGAGATAAGGTGCAGACAGGCATCAGTTTTTTCTATGTAGTTAATACTACAAAGAGTATTCAATTCATGCCTTCTGTGGGTTTTAATTACATACATCAACTCTCAAATAGTTATATGAAAAGTCAACTGTCCGGAACCAGCGGATATTTTCTTACAGCTTCTGCGGGTTTTGATGTATACTATAAGCAATTCGCTTTTTCATCAAGTTTTTCTCCTGCATTGATGAATAGCCCTGATGGGTTAGGCGGAAATAAAAACAAATTCAATTTTGAGGCAGGGGTGTTTTACAATTTTTCAATAACTAAAAACAATAATAAATGTGAAAGTTGTGATCATTGTATAAAGCAATGATTTAATAATTACATCTTTAATGTTTCGGTTATTGAATAATTTTCAAAATCCAAACAACTATGCGAAGGGAATTTCAATCTTCTTTTTTAACGAAATATGTTTTTCCCTTCGCGGTTGTTGGATGCCTCTTGCTTTCATCTGCCTGTACAAGAGATAAAATAAAAAAAACTTCAGTCAGCGGTTACCCCGATAACATTGCAGAGATAGTTGATAACAAATGCTCTACCGCAGGGTGCCATAACACGCAAAGCAAAGCAGGTGCTGCGGGTTTAGATATGAGTACCTGGGACAAAGCAATGGAAGGAGGCACCGGAGGGGCAGTTATCATTCCGTTTTATCATAAGCAAAGCTCAGTATTTTTATTTACTAATACCGATAGCACGCTGGGTGCCCATGTAATTCCTACCATGCCTTACAATCAACCTCCTCTTTCGCGCGATGAAGTAATTACTCTTCGCGACTGGATTGACAATGGTGCCCCTAATAAAGATGGCTTCGTAAAATTTTCGGATAATCCTGATCGACATAAAATTTATATCACCAATCAGGGATGTGATTTAGTGGCGGTGGTAGATGCTGATTCAAAATTGGTGATGCGGTATATACCTGTTGGTTCATTGCCAGGGGTAGAAGCAACACACCGGGTAATGGTTTCACACGATGGCTCTTTTTGGTGTGTATCTTTTTTGGGTGGGTATGTGCTTGAGAAATTCGGTGCAGCCAATGATGATTTATTGGGGGAAATTAATATCGGTTACGGAAGTTGGAACAGTTTTGCTATTACACAAGACGGTACTAAAGCATATTGTGTTGACTGGAATGCGGTAGGCAGGGTGGCAGAAGTTGATTTAATAAATTATACCTCTACTATTATTGTGGGTGACTTGATTTATCCGCATGGTTCGGCACTAAGTGCTGATGAAAAATATTTGTATGTAACCGGGCAAACAGGAAACTGCCTTTACAAAATTGATTTGAGCGACCCGCTGAATTACACTCAGATTTCGGTAGATGGTAATCCGATAGTCACCAGTAGTGCTAGCTTGGATATTCATGATATTATTTTTAGCCCCGATAAGTCGAAGTATTTCTTAACCTGTGAGCGTTCAAATGAAGTACGCGTCATGAATGCCGCCAACGATAGCTTGATTGCTGTGATACCTGTGGGCGATATTCCGCAGGAATTAGCTGTTTCCACTTCTTCACCATACTTATTTACTACCTGTATGAATGACAATTTTTTTGCACCGAATGTTGGCTCGGTTTCTATCATCAACTACAATACCCTTATTGAGGAAAAAAGACTTTACACGGGATGGCAGCCGCATGGGGTGGCTGTTGATGACAATAAAAAATTAGTATACGTAGCCAATCGCAATTTAACCGGGGGGCCCGCTCCGCATCATACCACTGACTGTGGTGGACGTAACGGCTATTTTACTTTGATTGATTTAAATACGCTGGAAATGGTTCCTTCTTTCAAAACTGAATTAACTCCTGACCCTTATTCTTGTGCTTACAGATAAACATCATTTATCATCACCTGTTTCTACTTGCAGAATATGCAGCAGGCGGTGAATAATAGGAGCGAAGAACACGGCAGTGATACTTAGAAAAGCAACGCCACTATAGAGGGCATAAAACGAAGAGAACAATTTTGCTGCATCAGTTTTCATTTCTACCACAGGTCCCATGCCTGTTAAAATCATACACGACATATGAAAGCCATCTACCAACCCGAGTTGTCCGAAGTGACAATACCCGCAGGTCCCAATACCTACAGAAATAGCAATTAATGCTACAGCGAATAAACCATAGCGCGCTAACCGCATAAAAAAATGTGACAACGGAGCTACCCGCTGCCTGCGGTGTTCAAGTTTCATCTCATTCTTTTCTTTCATGTATTTTTCAAAATAAATAAACTTTTCGTAAGCTCTATTTTCTAATTTTAGCACGACCAAACCTTGTTTACTCCTTGAACCGCGATTTCTTCTATTATTTCAATATTGTTTTTGCATGGGTGTTTTATATGCCTGTTGTGCTCTCAACTTATTTAATAGTATGGCTCGATCGTAAGTTGAAATTTCCGCTTCCTTTTCCGCGCGATATTGCTTCACTTACTAAAGCAGAAAAGTGGTGTATTGCTGTTCTGAAAAAAAACAAGGTATTGCCTGCGGAAGCTATAGTGAAAAATTATAAAGTTACTGTCCTTAATCCGGATATGATTTTTCGATCTAACGCTGGAGTGATAGAAATAGATTATAGCCATTTGGGAGAAAACAAAACACTGAATTGCTTTGCAAAGTTTGCTCCTACGGCCGGTACTGTTTGGAACCGGGTCATTTTCAATCTGCAACTCAATCACATTAAAGAAACCTGGTTTAACCGCTACTTTGTGAGCGTTGATAAAAATATAGCCGCGCCTGAAGTATACTATACCGAAATGTCGTTTCTGACAGGTAACCTCTGCCTTATTACCGAGTATATGGCTAATTGTGTTCACTATCTTGATTGCGCTTATGATAATTTTCCCGATAACCACTTGCAACTTGCAATTAAGGGGCTTGCATCGTTTCACGCCAATTATTGGAATGACACTTCGGAGCGAATGAAAAGGGTTTTTGCCATTGAAAACAATACCGTATATTTTTTCGACTCATTTGTTGCTAATTCGTGGAGTATTAATGCACGTAATGTGATGGTTAAAAGCTGGTGTTACGTTAACCAGAATCAAACTGTTTTACATGGTGATGCGCGCGTGGGCAATATGATGTTTCCGAAAGAGGAGGACAAAGGCCGATTTGTCTTTATTGACTGGCAAGCCGTGCGTAAAGGCAAAGCCGTTTATGATCTTGCTTATTTTCTTAATCTTAGTTTAACCATTGAGCACCGCGGCAGAGTGGAGGAGAAATCTATTGATACTTACTACCGGCATTTAGTAACAAGCGGAGTAAAGAGTTACACACGCGAAGAACTGGAACAAGATTACCGTCATGCTTGCTTATGTGTGTTGGTTTTGTTATCGCTTCCTATGTTGAGTGGTGAAGCCAGTGCTGAAGGAGAAGGAACTAAAATTTTCACTTGGGGCATGAACATCTGGCGAGAAAGAATGGAAGCAAAATTTACCGGATTCGATTACATATGGATGGCTGACCGTTATGGATTAACTGAGCAGCAGGGACGCGATGTTGTAAAAGAAATGCTGGGTGTTATAGACAGCAGGTTAAAACGTATTCAGGCAACTACATCCTTAAACTAATGCACAGCAAAGAGTTACTATCTAAAAAATTGTGGCTTAGCCTTTGAACATTTTGGCATATATTCGATTTAACATGGCAACAGTATTAGACAAATGGAATCCACCGCATCTAGATAAACCACATTACTACGATACGGTAAAATATGTATACAAATACATTGAGTTTCACATTTCAGAAGATGAGGCGTATGCTATCTTAAATGCATTTATCAGTAAGTGGGATGAATCGGCCGGACAGATGATTCATGAGGACGAACTGACAGCGCATGTGGTAGAGCAACTACGCGATAATTTTGATGTGGTACTGCCGAAAAATAAAATGACAAGAGTAGTGCAACTTATCCTCGGTTATTTGCATGAAACAGGACATTTTTATCAGCAGGAAATAAAATCCACAGTAAGAAGAGGTGAATAAATTAAAAGCCTGGGTCTACGCATTTCGTTTAAGAACTCTTCCCCTCGCCTTTTCATCTATTATTACCGGTAGTGCAATTGCCTATGCCGAAAATCGCGTCCATTTTAATTGGTTAGTGTTTGGCCTTTGTCTTCTAACTACCTTGCTTCTTCAGATACTATCTAACCTGGCCAATGATTATGGCGATAGCGAAAAAGGGACTGATAACGATTATCGCATTGGTCCTAAACGCGCTGTGCAGGCAGGCATGTTGTCGTTTACAGAAATAAAAACAGGAATTGTAGTTGCTGCCATCTTGTGTCTGTTTTGCGGGAGTGTGCTGGTAAATGAAGCTACCAAAGATTTAGACCTCGGTAAAACCATTTTCTTTTTTGTACTCGGTTTAGCAGCTATTGCCGCTGCAATAAAGTATACGATCGGAAAAAATGCTTATGGCTACCTTGGATTGGGCGATGTATTCGTATTGATTTTTTTTGGGTTTGTGGGCGTGGGAGGAAGCTATTATCTGTTGGCACATAAAGCAAATTTTGCTGTACTGCTTCCGGGATTTTCTATAGGTGTATTTGCTGCGGCAGTGTTAAACCTTAATAACATGCGCGATTACGACAGCGATGCAAAAGCGGGAAAGATGACATTGGCAGGTAAGTTGGGAATAGAAAAGGCAAAAAGATATCATACCACCATTATCATTCTCGGATTTGTGGCAACCATTGTTTATGTATATATGAATCTTAGTTCTTCCGTTCAGTTTTTATTTATCATTACTCTCTTGCTGTTCAAAAAGCATGTAAACATTGTAGAAGATGTGGAAGATCCGAAAGATTTTGACCCTCAGTTAAAGCAGCTTGCGTTAACCACATTCATTTTTTCTATCCTTTTTGCTGTTGGAATTATTGTTGGGGCAGAGGCTTAGAGTTATCTCTTCTGTTTCAATTCATCAAGCAATTCAATTTGCTTTTTTTGAATCTCAAATAAGTTCTTCATGTTAAGCTGAAGATTTTTTATTTCCATTTCTGCTTTTAAGTTAATGAGATAATCGTTCTGTGCCCGCTGACGGTCTCTTTCTTCCTTACGATTTTGACTCATCATAATGATGGGTGCCTGTATGGCAGCAATACAGGATAAAATCAGATTGAGAAGAATAAAAGGATACGGGTCAAACGGCTTTTGAATCAGAATAAATACATTCAGAATAATCCAACCGATGAGCAGAGAAAAAAAAGTGATGATAAAAGCCCAGCTTCCTCCAAAAGTTGCTACTCTGTCGGATAATTTTTCTCCAAAAGTCATTTCTTTTTCCTGCCCTTCCATCAACACATGTGTAAGCAGTTCATCGTCATTGATATTCTCTACAAAAAAATTATTGATTTTACCAATATCGTTTTCGGTAGAATGAATTAAATCGTGTAGCTGCTCTTTTCTTGATTTGACCATCCGTGTTTTATAAATCAGTTTTAGAAAAATTAAGCGGCAGAATATCCTTCACCGATTTCACCGAATAAATCTCACCCGATTCCCCCGCCATAATAATTTCAATATTTGAGTTGAAGCGCGTTTCATATTCCAGAATCCGCTGACGGCAAATACCGCAGGGAGCAACCGGATGATTCACAGTTTGCTTTCCACTTTTTACAGTAATAGCAATTTTATCTATTGAAACCTCGGGATACAAAGCAGATGCTGCGCTCAATGCCGTTCCTTCAGCGCAAATACCAACAGGGTAAGCAGCATTCTCCTGGTTTGTACCTGTTACAGTTTTTCCATTTGCAAGAAGGACTGCCGCTGCTACCTTAAAATTTGAATAGGGAGAGTAAGAATGTTTTAAAGCATCTTTTGCTTTTGCAATAAGTAAAGCATCCTTTTCGCTTAACTCTTTCAGATTATCATAAACACGCAGCGTAAATTTCAGGTCGCGTTCTTTCATGCTTATTAATTAATGAGGAAATTTGAAAACATCCTTCAGGCCCTTCTCTGCTTCCTTCTTTGCCTTATCGGCTGCCTCTTTTTTAGCTTTTTCTATTGCTTCTTTAGCTTTTTGCTCAGCAGCTTGCTTCTGTTTTTGTAATTCTTCCTCTGCTTTTTTCTTTAACTCGTCTGTCTGCTTTTTCACTTCTTCTTCCGCTTTCTTTTTTAAATCTTCTGCAGCATTCTTTGCCATATCTTTCATGGAAGAACTGCCCCCTGCTAAAACCTTCGATAGTTTTACTTTTGGTTTTGATGTTGTACCTGTTACATTTAAAACAAAACTTACTACATCTGGCATAGAACCTCCAAAACCTGGAATTTTTGAAAGGGCGTTTTGCGCCATAGCAGTGGCGGCACCAAGCTCTTTTGTAGGTACATCCATCCGCATATCATAATCAATCGTTTGGTCGAAGCCGTTGGAACCTTTCACATTCATATTACATCCGTTACCGAATTTCAAATCGGTTGGGTCTACATTTACTCGTCCATCTTTAAACTTTAAAATAGTCCACGCATTTTTCAATTCAAGATTTTGCAAAGCAGGTACCTTTACGGCTTCAGTAACCTTAGTGAGTATCGGTAAGCCAACAATTTTAGCATAAGGAATTTCAACCTTGCCATCGCCTGCTAATGAATTATAATCAACACTCATATCGGGTTTCAATTTTCCTTGTCCTTTTAAATCGGAAGAAAAGTTTCCTTGAATGTATTTGATAACAGGCGCCATCTTCTCCGACATTTCAACTCCCTGATAAGTTTTCTGAATATCAAAGTTCTTTATATCGTAAGAAAATGTTACGTCAGGATGGTCAAGGTCTTTTGTATTGTATTTGGCAGAAATATTGGCGCTGCCGCCAAAAACATTTGCGAATAGATTATTAAGGTTGATAGCTTCATCTTTTACAACAATCTGTCCTTTTACATTTTCCAATACTATTTTCTCATACAATAATTTTCCGATCTGTGAGTTAGCTGTAAAATCAATGTGAGCAGGAACTTTAAAGTATTCTGTTTTAGAGGGGTCAACAGTTTTTGTGGTCGAAACTGATTTATCTTTTTGCAGCCATTCGTTGGCATCAAACTGTGCTGAACGTAAATTGAGCGAACCGCTCAAATCGCCTTTACCGAACGAATATGCCATGAAGTTGTCAAGGGTACCTGTTGCATTAAAATCGCTTTTACCAATAGAAGATGAAAAGCTATTGAGCGTCACATTCTGTGGATTGAAAGTCATTTGCATATCCGAAACACGAATTGGCATCGGTGTTTCTTTGCTGTCATAAACTAGATTGGTAATTTTTGCATTGCCTGCTGCTTTGATGGCCGCATAGTTCTTATTATTTAAATCACTCTGTTTTCCCTTAAAATCAAGATTAAGGTTTAATAAGCCTGAAAGAGTTTTTAATCCTTCCATCGGATAAAACTTGGGAACGTTAGCTAAATTCAATTTACCGATGACGTTGGCAGTAACATTCGGGTCACTCATCGGAGTCTTTACATTAATTTTTGCATCTATCGGATCAGCACCTGCCTCTAGATGAAGTTTTGGAACATCAATCATCATTAAATCGAGTTTGCCTTGCGGATGAGAAATATCGGAGGCAATGAAAATATTTTTAACCGCCACAGGCAACGAAGGGTACTGAAACATTCCATTGTTTACTTTTAAATGAAGATTGAAAGTGGGGTAGTTTTCTTCTTTGTATATCCCTTTCATATTTCCTTCAAGCGCAAGTGAACCGCTGGTTTTTATTTGGTCGAAATCTTTTTTGTAAACAGCAGGGATAAGCGAGAGAATACTTTTGAATTCTGTCTGCTTCGATTTAAATTTTACATCCAGATTCATTTCTTCTTTTCTGTTCTGTATAAATCCATCGAACTGCAAACCGAGATCGTTCAGGCTTACAGAATTTTCTTTGAAAGTATATTTGCTGTTAGCGTTATCTACCGAAATATTCATCTCTGCCTCAAGTTTCCCTTTGCTGAGATATGTTATTGCTCCGCTCTTGTAAGTAAGTTCTGCAATACTTGTTTTGGTAATAAAGTCGTATAAATTACTGGTAACATCACCGCTTCCTTCAAAATTAAAGTCATGAATCTGAGCGAATGAATTTGCTTTTTTATCATTATACGTTATTTCACCCTTCTCTATTTTATACTTTTTAATCTCAATCGAAAATGCAGTAGGTTCAGCAGGTTTACCGGGCTCTTTGGAAGGCTTCATAATATCCCAGTTGGCTTTGCCATCATAGTTCACTATGGCATTCACTGTAGGTTCGGTAAGATTAAGCGCCAGCAGTTTATACTTCTCTCCTTTAATAACACTCATTAAATCAACTGTGAAACTGAAATTCTTAATATAAGTGAGCGTATCTCCTTTAAAGGAATCTATGCCTGTTACCGATATATCGTTGATAGAGAAACTGAAGTTAGGAAAGCTGCGGATGAGCGACAGGCTGAAATCGCCATAATCAACTTTTGCATTCAGTTGATTATTGATTTCTTCTTTCACCTTCGCGTTTATCTTGTCTTTAAACAAAAACGGCACTGCCACCACCGTAGCCACTAACAACAAAATAAAAATCCCCAGTCCTATTAGCACCTTCTTCATAGCTCAAATGTATTTGGTCAAAAGTAATCGTTCGCTACAAATTGAACGAAGTAGTTAAAATAAATTGTGAAGACATGTTTGTAATATTTCTTACATCTATGCGGGTAAATACAAATGAGTGCGATAACTCATTTTTTTATTCCTTTACACAAAACAAAAACGCATGAGACTATTTACTATCTTACTTATTGGCAGCATCAGCGGTTTACTGCAGGCGCAAAATCAGGTACCGGTTATTTCCAACTTTAATGCAAGCGTTAGTGGCGGACAGGTAAATATTACTTATAACTTAAGTGATGCTGAAAATAATACCTGTGAAGTGAAGTTGCTGATTTCTGACAACGGTGGGCAAACCTATATTTCAAAAGCGGGAACTATAACTGGCGATGTAGGCACTTCTGTAACACCCGGCAATGGCAAACAAATAACCTGGAATTTTGATACAGTTAGTAATGTATATGCTTATTCGTTGCGCTTAGTTGCCGATGACAGGCAAGTGCCAAGCATACAGCAAATAGTAGATGCAGTGGATAGCAACCGTTTACGCAACGATTTGCAATACGTGCAGGGGATCCGTCATTACACAGCCAATCCTGTTCATCTTGAAGCAGTAAAAGATACCATCGAAGCGCGTTTTATTGAAGCGGGGTTAAACACAAGAAAGCAGGATTTTACCAAGGCCGGTTATTTGGGTCAGAATGTAATAGGTCGTAAAGCCGGACTGGGCAGCGAAGAAAAAGCATACATCATTGATGCGCATTTCGATTCAGTGGATGATGCACCGGGGGCTGATGATAATGGTTCCGGAGTTGTAGGTGTGTTAGAGGCGTTGCGTGTGCTGGCTCCTTATAACTTTACAAAGAGTATCCGTTTTATTGGTTTCGACTTTGAGGAAACAGTAGGCATTGCCGGAACCGAAGGCAGTTATCGTTATACCCGAACCGAACTTCCCGCATGGGAAACCCTCGAAGGCGTGGCAAACTTTGAAATGATTGGTTATTACACAGAGCAATCAAATACACAGCAAGTGCCTACCGGATTTAATGTATTGTTTCCTGCAGAATATAACGCAGTAGCTGCTGATAGTTTTAGAGGAAACTTTTTATGCAATGTAGGGGATGAAGAATCGGCTGCATTTAATCATGCTTTTGACTCCTTGTCACATGTATATGTACCATCGCTTAAAGTGGTGTCGCTTACCCTTCTGGTGAATGGCGTTATTGCCCCTGATTTTAGACGCAGCGACCATGCCTGGTTTTGGGATCTGGATATTCCCGCATTATTGCTGACCGATGGTGCTAATTTCAGAAACCATGACTATCATACTCCTGCCGATACCTTAGGGAAACTGAGTTTCACATTTATGTCGAACACAGTAAAGGCAACGGTGGCTACTATTGCCACGCTGGCGGGCATTCAGCATAGTTCGTTTTCCGATTTCGACCTTACTCCGCTCTCTGTTCCTAAAAATACGCTCGATTGCGATGTTCAGATATATCCTGTTCCCGTAAAATCTTCTATTTCTATAAACACAGGCAGTTGTTTTGACGGTAGTTTTACTTTCCGTATCATAGATGTGCAGGGTAGGGATGTAGTAAACAAAACAATAACTTCAAAAACCCATACCGAAGTGCTTATCGATAAAATACCTGCTGGAATTTATTTCGCAGTGCTGCAAAACGATAAAGGAAGTTTAGTAAGAAAGTTGGTGAAGGAATAAAGTTTGACAAACAGAGGCGTGAGGATATTCAGTGTAGCTCTTATTTTAATCGTAGTTTACTTTAATAGCAGCGCGGCTAATCCTGATTCCTTGTTTTTTCTGATTCCTCAGCCTAAGAAGATTGAAATCAGAAGCGGCACATATAATTTCAGTAACCCTTATTCTGAAAGTATTTCCAACACCAATCAGTTTTATTTACAGCAACTGGAAGATGTTATTATCCAAAAGTTTAAAACCAACCCTGCATCCGCTATCAATAAAATAAGATTGATAAAAGCGGATAGCGTAGAGTTTGATAACATTATACATATCGAAAAGCTTACTCCTCCTTTCGCATTGGGGGCTGAAGGCTATATCATTTCTGTTTCACCCGAAAGCATATTAATTCTGGCGAATGAAAACGCAGGCATTTTCTATGGAGTGCAAACGCTCATTCAGCTCATCAACGCCAACGTTGAGGAAAACACCATTCCCTGTATGGTTATTTACGATAAGCCAGATATGCAAATACGCGGCTGGCAGGACGATATCAGCCGTGGTCCTATACCTACGTTTGATTTTCTAAAAGAAGAAGTAAAAAGAATGTCATCCTTCAAGCTAAATACGTTTACACTTTACACCGAGCATGTATTTAAGCTGAAGAAGCATCCTGATATCGCTCCTGATGATGGAATTACCGAAGAAGAAATAAAAGAGCTTACTGCGTTCGCAGCAAACTATCACGTAGATATAATAGGCAACTTTCAATCCTTCGGTCATTTCAAAAATATTCTCAGCGTTTCGGCATACAACAAACTTGCTGAAAATGAAGAAACCCTTTCACCCGCAAAAGAAGAATCGTATAAATTTCTCAAAGATGTTTACAGCGAAGTGGTGCCTGCTTACAACAGCAAATACTTTCATATCAACTGCGATGAAGTAAGCCTCGGCAATGGCCCTTGTAAAAACATGATTGATTCTATGGGTGTTGACGGAGTTTATGCTTATCACATTAACCGCATTGACTCCTTACTGAAACCTTATCATAAGCGCATAATGATGTGGGGCGATATTGCGGTGCACAACCCCAAAATTATTGATCGCCTGCCCAAAGACATGATTATTGTTTCGTGGGGTTATGCCGAAATGGAAAGTATGGATGAAGACATCCTGCCGTTTACTAAATCAGGATTCGAATTTATTGTTGCCCCGGGTGTCAATTGCTGGAGCCGTATTTATCCCGACATGCAAAGAGCAAGCATAAATATTTACAACTACCTGCGCGATGGCTATAAAAATAAAGCGCTCGGCTTTATCAATACCACTTGGGATGACGATGGACAAAACCTGTTCAACAATAATTGGTACAGCTTGGTTTGGGGAGCCGATTGCGGCTGGAACGCTCCCGAAAATGCACCTGTTCAAAGCGAAGTAATAAGAAAGAACAGGCTGGCAGCTTTCAATCGCTCCTACAACAAAGTGTATTTCGAAACGGATAGAGATGTTGTTTCGCTTTTAAAAAGAACATCCGATTTAAAATACGGTGCCGTTAAAAATTGTCTTTCTACTTCAAGCATCTGGAATCCTCTTTTGCCCGACTACAATATCATTCCCGAAAACTACGGGCACGATAATTTAAATCTGATTAAAACCATTGACAGTTTAACAGCTGAAGCAAAAGAACTCGAACCTTCTTTCGTAAATAGAAAGCCCGAACTCGCTACCCTACAATTCGCGCTGCGCCAGGCACGATTGGTAGCTAACAAAAACCTGCTCGGTATTAAGCTCAAAAATTACATCAGCACTGGTGTGGCAAACAACATCAGTTATTTCGAACACGACTTTGCCGCTTTAGCCGATACCATTGCTGCACTTAAAATTACTTATGGCCAACTATGGAAACTCGAAAACCGCAACTGGTGGCTCGATACGGTTTACACTTATTATGATTCATTTGCGGCTAATCTTAACAAGCTGAAAGACGTTTGCATTATCAAAGCTTCCGATAAACCGGTAAACGGCAAACGCGAAATAAGTTTGCGCTCTGCCTTCAACAACCTTCCTGTTTATTATACCACTAATGGCACTGCTCCCAATCTCAATTCAACAAAATATACGCAACCCATTTATACCGACAGCAGCATTTACATTCAGGCAAGGGTGATTGAATATGACTCTGCTACGCTTAGCATGCAGCAGGGCGATATCGTCAGCGACAGTTTAATCTTTCATAAAGGCATTGGCGCACTTTATAAGCTCAATTGCAGGTGGAATACCGATAACCCCGTGTATGCAGCGCGTGGCGAACTCGGTTTGTTAGACGGGCGCAGAGGAAGCAAAAAGTTTTTCAACGATGGTCGCTGGCAGGCATATTTTGGCGATGATGTAGATATCGAACTTGATTTCGGTCAGGTAATTCCGCTTACTAAAATCACCATAGGCTTTGCCCAGCTTATGCGCTACGGCATTTTGTATCCACAGCAAATTGAAATCAGCACTTCAGCCGATGGAATCACCTACTCTTTAATTAAAACCGAAGTAAACACTCTTGAACCCAATACCGAAAAGCGCTCTACCAACGACTACGTCATTCCTCTTAGCCGCAATCGTTCCCGCTATCTCAAAATTGTAGCTAAGAATATAAGCGTGTTACCCGAATGGCATTACGCAAAAGGAAAAACCGCCTGGCTCTATGCCGATGAAATTATCGTGGAATGATTCCATTGAACTTTTCTGTTCGGCTGAATGAATAAAAAGCAAAACAGTTGTAAATAAACTGACGAATAAAAATAGCTTAGTGTTATGAAACACCATCTCCTTATTCTTACCTGTTTCTTTTGGATGGCGGCCATTTCGCAAAGCGATACGGCATTGGTTTCCAATGATACCGGGGTTACTTTTGTAATAGATTCTACCATTAGTGCCGGTCAGTATAAATCGGGCGATACCACCGGCCTGTTTACAATAGCTTCCGATGTGCTGGCTTATGACCGCACAGGTCACAGAGTGGTAGTTTTTAAAAAAGGAGCTGCCGTTATAGATACAGTTGTTTCGGCTATTCCAACTTATACCGTTAAAAATAAATCAAGGGGAGCCATATCGCACAGCGCAGGTTTGTGGACCGACTCAAAAGAAAATACTATTTGCGAATTTGTTATTGAATTTCTTGCCGCCACTGCAGTAGATGGTTCGCGGGTGTTGTTGGAAGGTTGCCAGCTGGTGCGCAAATGTGTTCAAATGAATGGTATTACTAATGGAGATGCTTCAAACATTGTGGCGGGCTCTATGAAATCGTGTCAGATAAGATGGCCCGGGGCAAAAATAGCAGTCAGCCCATCGAAATAAGTATTTCGCTTTTGTCAGCATATTCGCCAACAACCTGCCTGATAACCTCTTCGCGGGAATACCCATACTTTAAGAACGTTCAGATATCCTTCTTTTGCTTCTTAAATCGGCTTTTATACTGTTATCAATAGCTTTTTTGCATAAAACAGCCACTTTTAGCACCTTCGGGAGGGCATATTTACGCAAATACAGGGTCCCGAACATGTTCGGAAGGGCATATTTTTGAAAATACAGGGTTCCGAACATGTTGGGAAGGGCATATTTTTTAAAATATTGGGTTCCCAATATATTGGCGAGGCAATATTTTAAAGGACATTTCACTTATTAATACGCTGCTGATGTCCTTGCGGGCAGCAACTCAAACAAGGTTTTGTTCCCGAAAACGAACCGCTGGTTACTCTCAAGCCAAAGACCGGAATGATGATGCAGGTGGAAAAAAGGAATACGTCTTCAAAGTAATACTTACTGTGCTTCAGCGTATTTCTTAAAGCTGTCGAGTATTGCCTGCCATCCTGCGCGCTGCATTTCAACTGGGTTTTGTGTTTCAGCTTCAAACGACTCGGTTACTTTGGTAGAATTTCCGAGAGAAGTAAAAACTACTTTCATTTTTCTTCCATCGCCCATGGTCGAGGCAATTACTTCGTTTGTTTTTACTTCATCATGTATTCCCCCGAAATCGAAACCAAAGCTGCCGTCCTTTGCTTCCATTCGCGAAGTAAACTTACCGCCCGCACGCAAATCATTTTCCGCCCGTGTGGTGTGCCAGTCATCCGATGCCTGGTTCCATTTGCAAACGTCTTCGGGTGTTGTCCATAGTTTCCATACTTTTTCTACGGGTGCATTAACAGTAGCTTCTACCGTTACTGTTGTTTTGTTAGTAGCTGACATAATGTTTTGTGTTTTGAGTTTAGCAATTACAAGTGAAAATAAATGATTTAGGGTTGATTGGTATTTCTCATATTCTGTTCCGCACACTGCACTTACAGGTGTTACTCAATAAACGTGGAAATCTCTTTTCTTAGGATTGTTTTTTAAATCAAAACAACTTTTTACATTGCAATTAATTCACTAACGCTTAAATCCTGAATATGAAAAAAATAATTACTCCATTGCTGCTGTTGGCGTTGTTGTTTGCAAACAGTTGTAAAAAGAAAAATGATGATAACAAAAACAACCTGCCCTACAGTTTAGGATGGGAGGGAACCGATGATCCAAGCACGGTACCACAGTCTATAGCGCCTACTACTTTTAATGCCACTACAACTTTGCCTTCTTCGTATGACTTAACCCCCAAGTTTCCACCCATTGGCGACCAGGGGCAATATGGTACATGTGTTGCTTGGGCATCGGGCTACGCAATTAAAACAACCATTGACGGAATGGACCGTGGGCTAAACTCCACTCAGCTTGCCAGCACAAATAATCAGTTTTCACCTAAAGATCTATTTACTGCATTGGACGATAGCAAAAAGGGTGATAATTGCAACGGAACCGAATTTACCGATGCGCTCGATGTGATTCTTACACGGGGGGTAGCTACTATGCAAACCGTTCCATATACCAATCTTGGTAATTGTTCTCAGTCATCTTTGCAGTCATCATGGACAGCCGAAGCAAATGGCCACAAGATTAAAAACTACCGTAGAATCGCTCTCGATAAGAACGAAATTAAAACCTACATCTCTAACAATGTTCCGGTTCTTTGCGGGGCCAAGCTGGCAGATAATTTTATGCAGTGGAACAGCGATGATGTAATTTCTTCTAACACTTCATTCGACCAGGTTGGTCAGCATGCCTATCATGCCCTTACCATTGCAGGTTACGATGATAATAAAGGCCCCAGCGGTGCCTTCTTAATAGTTAACTCATGGGGAACCAACTGGGGAAGTGCAGGTAGAATATGGGTAGACTATAATTTTTTCCTCAATACATTCTGCTATAACAATAACGTGTTTATTGCTACCAACAGCGAAGGCACTCCAACCCCTCCAACTCCCGATCCTGTGCAGAACGGTAACGTTGATTTGGCTCCGTGGGCATTCAATGATTATGGCACCAGCGGTACTCAGCGTTATATAGAATTTAATGTTTACAACATAGGCGATCAAACGGCACAGGCATCTACCGGCTGGGCGCTTTACTATTTATACTATAACGCATATAATGCCGATGACTACGGTTTTTTGATTGTAGATATAGCTGACAACTCGCTTTCACCATTAACTACTTATACCGATCCAAACACAGGTTATGTTTACTTTAACTCCAATATCAGCGGAGGCAGCAACTTAGCTTATGATTTGTTCAACCCGTCTACGTATATCTATCAGTATTACAACGTTCCTTCTAACGTAACCGGTTATTATTACCTCTGTCTATATGCCGACCCGCTGGATGTAATACCTGAGAATGATGAGTCGAATAACTATTTCTATACCACTGACCAATATCCCATAACGTTTGTCAACGGAGTTGGAAAAACAGATATGCCTGCTAAGCCTATATCGGAATACCGCTTAAATAATAACCTGCAGGCAAATACAGCTAATATTAAGAGCAAGCAATTCCGTACTGCTGTTAATTCTACTTATCCGAATGCCTATTCGCCTGAGGAAATTAGGCTAATGATTAAAAAAGAAAAACAATCAGGCAGATGGCAGGCGAAGCTTAGTAGCTTTTTGGCCAGCAACCCTAACATTAATCTGTCGGGTATGAAAATGATGCCAAGTAACCGATTGGGTAAATAAGATAATCATTCCCCTTGCAAAACCGGCTGACTTGCGCGTAGGTTAGCCGGTTTTGTATTTTTACTAAAAACTTAAAGAGTATGAAAATAAGTTCCCTCACTACTATTCTTTGTTTGCCGCTTATCATCATGTCGTGTTTGCCCAAAAGCGGTATCGGTAGTAATGTATCTGTAAAAGCCGGGGATATTATCAGCGCCCTCAACGATGGCAAGGCTGTTTACTTTCAGGATAAAACCATTGAGGGTGATCTTGATTTTACTCAGCTTGCATCTAACACCGAAAGCGAAAGCATGAAACGCGTGCAGGTACCTGTTAGTGTAACATTTATCAAATGCAGGTTCAAAGGGAAAGTAAATGCTTTTGTTTCAGACAATAAGCAAACTACAGTTTGTACCTTCCGCCAAAACCTCACTTTCACCGCCTGCGAAATGGAGGATGATGTTTCTTTTCGCGAAATGGTTGTGATGGGCAAAGCCAATTTCTCTTCTGATATTTTTCATAAGCAGGTTACCTTTGAGGGCGCACGTTTCGCAAGCGAAGCATTCTTTACAAAGAGCAATTTTCAACAGGAAGCACGTTTTCAGAATTGTTTCTTCGGATTTAAATCGAACTGGATGGATATCATTTTCGAAAAAGTAGTGAGCTTTCAAAATGCTTACTTCAGTTTCGATGCCCAGTTCAGCTCAATTAAGTTTATGGACTATGCCGACTTCAGCGTGTGCGTTTATAAAGGGCATGTTTTTTTTAACTACGCAAAGTTTTATACGCAAGCTATTTTCAATAACTCGGCTTTTCACGGACGCTTTGAAACAATAAGCACCGAGTTTGGCAAGAACACAGAAATAAAGCGTAGTGTATTTTACGGAAATGTAAAATTCAATCAGGCAAAAGCGAATGGCAAGATGATATTTGACAATAGCACTTTCTTACTTGGTGTTCCCGAAACGACCGGGTGGGTAAAGGGAGAAAACTTTTCACTCAGCACTTCCGATGCTAAGTTTGGCTCATTCGGCATTTTAAAGGCAGAAGATTTAAAATAGAAATTTTATAGAGGTAAAGACTTTCTGTATTGCTCTACGGCTTCTTTGTATCTGCCAATGTTTATTCCTGAAGTAGAATAAAGTGTATGCGTTTCTATTTTTCTTCCATTTAAAACAAAACTTCCGTGCATCGGTGGCTTACCTGTTGTTACTTTAAATACAATTTCATTCTCGTTTAAATGCTCAAAGAAAATTTTGTGTGCACTTACCTCACCTGAACTTCCTGTAAGAATGATGGTATGAATAGCAGGATGCTGTTGAAGTATTTCAAGAATATTCATCTTTTCTATTACAATTAAATCGCTGTCTTTCGAACTAGTGGCTACTTTTCTTTTGCTTTTATAAATAGTATCAGAAATAGCGATACCTTTTGCGGCACATAGTGCTACCCGTTCTTTTGCTGCTTCTTCGCCCGAAATATGTTTGAAAGGGTGCCTGTAAATTTCACTCAACATCTTCCAGAAAAAATTACTTCTTCCGGGATAATAGGAATTAAACCTCCAGTTCTTTTTATGCGTAGGAAAACTTCCTAACACTAAGTGAGTAGCATTACGTGGAAGGAAAGAAGGGAATGGATGAATTTCAACCACAGTTACTCAATTGTATTTATTGTAAACTGCCAATTGCTGATTGTTATCTGGTTCAGGGAAACTTCGGAAACTTGCTCCAATCAGGTTTTCTTTTTTCGATAAAGGCGTTCTTGCCTTCTTTAGCTTCATCGCTTAAGTAGTACAGCAGCGTAGCATTCCCTGCTAATTCTTGTATACCTGCCTGTCCGTCTAATTCAGCATTGAAAGAAGATTTGAGCATGCGAATCGAAAGGGGCGATTTCTCCTGAACTTTTTTACACCATTCAACCGTTACGTCTTCCAGTTTATTCAGAGGAACAACTTTGTTTACCAAGCCCATATCAAGTGCGTCTTGCGCATTGTATTGATCGCACAGGTACCAAATCTCTCTCGCTTTTTTCTGTCCCACACTTCTTGCCAGATAGCTTGCACCGAAACCACCATCAAAGCTTCCCACTTTAGGGCCTGTCTGTCCGAAGATAGCATTCTCGCTCGCAATGGTTAGGTCGCATACTACATGCAGAACATGGCCTCCACCGATAGCAAAGCCATTCACCATGGCTATCACGCATTTCGGAATAGAGCGGATTTGTTTTTGCAGGTCAAGAACATTCAACCGTGGCACAGTATCTTTTCCTACATAACCTCCATGTCCCCGAACGTTCTGGTCGCCACCACTGCAGAATGCTTTGTCTTCTTCGCCTGTAAAAACAATAATTTCTATGTCTTGGCTATCGCGGCAGATGTTCATTGCATCAATCATTTCTTTTACAGTAAGTGGTGTAAATGCGTTTCTGTAGCGCGGACGATTGATAGTAATTTTTGCGATGCCTTCGAAGAATTCAAATTTTATTTCCTCATAGTCTTTAATGCTCTTCCAGTTTCTCTTTTTCATTTTTTATTTTGTCTTAAGTATTCAAAATATTTCCTGTAAACATCTGCGCTTAACTCTCCATAAGTTTTTATTTCAAGTATAGCCGGTCTGTCTTTATGTGATTTGTAAAACGTTTTCAGAATTTTATCTAATCCTTTTTGCGAATCACAAAAGTAATAAGGCATGCCATACATGGAAGCCAGGTGCTTTGCTGATAGATTATGTTTAGTTTCAAAGAATTTTTCAAAATCGTTCACCTTCGTTGGTCCGTCAATCAACCTAAAAATATTTCCTCCTCCATTATTTATAAGAATTATTCGGAAATCGGAAGAAAGGTAATTATTCCACAGTGCGTTTGAATCGTAAAAAAAACTTACATCGCCCACTACGGAAATTGTCATTCGGTTATTTACATACGCAGCACCCGCTGCTGTACTTACGCAACCATCAATGCCACTGGTGCCTCTGTTTGCATTTACCGTAACCGATTTCTTATGCTCAAACAAATTTGAATAACGAATAGGAGTGGAGTTGCCGTATTGAATATTGGCTTTATCAGGAAAAGATTTAATGAGTGTTTCAAACACTTTCAAATCGCTGAAAGGAACTTGAGAGAAATATTTTTTCGATTTCTCCTTTGCTCTTTTACTTAATGTCAGCCATTCCTTCTTGAACTTAGATGATGTATGTTCTTTGGTTTTAAGCAGAATATCAAGAAATTGTTCTTGGTTGATCGGGTTTACTTTATCAAGCACACCGAACATATCTCTGTTTCTTCCTGATTCATCACGAACAGGAACATCCCAATGAACTTTAGGCTTTGCTTTTAAAAATTGTTTTAATTTTTTTGAAACAATTTGATTGCCTAAAGTGATTACTATATCAGGAATGAAAGTTTGCATCTCAAAGCCATTTAGCATTGAGACACAACTGTCAATATTCCATACGGAATCAGTTCCTTTTAAATTGGTTAGGCTCTCGTGAATAACGACTGTATCAGTTCTTTGATTTAATTTCTCAAGTTTTTTTAAAAAAAATGAATCACAATTATGTGCTCCTACAATTATCATCTTCTTTTCAAAAATCTCAGCCGTCTTCGTAATTTTTTGAACATCAATCAATTTAATTCTATATTGTTTAATGGATTTTACATCAGGAATTTTCAATACGGACAATGCCTTTTGCGAGGTTTCATAAAGAGGTTCGCTTAAGCGTATATTCAATTGATAAGGGCTCCGGTTAGGGTTTCTGCATTCATAAATAGCTCGCATAACTTTTTCACCTGCTATTATTAATTCTTCTTTGCTTTCAGCATCTCCATTTACAGTTGCGCAATATGCAAACGGTTTGAAAAGTCCTTCTTGAATGATTGCTTGATTTTCTCCTCGTTCTTCTGCTCCTTCAGGTCGATCGGCAGTTAAAATTAGCAGAGATACTTTTTGATAATATGCTTCGCATACCGCAGGAGCAAGATTTAATACTGCAGTACCTGATGTACAAACAACAGCAACTGTCTCTCCAAGTTGCTGTGCCATACCAAGTGCAAAATATCCGGCCACTCTTTCATCAGGAATAACAATACATTCTATTTCAGGAATTTGAGAAAAAGCAATTACTAAAGGCGCAGAACGGGAACCCGGAGAAAAAACTACTTTTCGGATTCCCTTTTGCCTGCACACATCTGCTATCAGCCGAACAGCCTTTTTACTTGTGTTCATGAGCCGGCAAAGGTGAAAAAGATTTGCAAACCTTATTTCTTCTTTTTCAGCAAGGAGAGTAGCGTTTCAGACTTTATCTGAGTCTCTTTCCATTCTTTGGAGAACTCTGAATCAGCGGTGATACCGCAGCCAGTGTAAATAATTAATTTGTTTTTTTGAATATTCATGCAACGAAGGTTTACAAATAAATTTATTTGCTTATCTAAATTTACAGGACCCAAGTAGCCGCTGTAAAAGCTTCGATTTGCTTTTTCATTTTTCAAAATAAATTCAATTGCTTCTTCTTTTGGTGAACCTGCTACAGCGGGAGTAGGATGAAGTTGTTCAATAACCTTAGGCCATTCTGAACGAGGAATAGAATTAAAAGTAAAGGTCGTCTTTAGATGCAGTAGATTTCCTGCGGTAATTGTGTTAGGGCCTTCAACAAGTGGTTTCTCTTTTGTGATTGAAGAAAAGGTCGTTTTGATATAATCGCTAACTATTTTCTGCTCTTGTATCTCCTTTTTTTTCCAATTAGCTTTTGCTTTCTCCTTAGTTCCCGCAAGAGAAGCAGTTTTGAACTTGCCATTTACAGTAAGAAGTATTTCAGGTGAGGCGCCAATCCATAATCCGTATTCTTTTGTATGAACCAATGAAACAAAGGCATGTGGATGTTCTTTACAGAGTAGTTGAAAGAATTTAACTGCATCAAATGTTTTTGGTTTTTTCTTTTTTATTATTCGCGCGGCTACAATTTTTTTAAAATTATTATTCTGTATTCTTTTTTGAATTTGTGACAGATATCTTTTGAACTCGGCTTTGGTTGCTTCTTTCAGTTTTGCTTGCACTTTTTTACTCTGTAATGAAACCTTGATAGCTTTTTTAGCAAAAGCTAGCCTCGGAAGCTCATTTTCAGTACAAAATATATCCGGTTCAATTATGATTTTGCTAAAAGTTTTATCTTCCTGAAAGGGCGCAAATAGAAACCCTTTCCGTTTAGCTTGTTTGATAGTGGTTGGGTAGGTTTTGAATAAAGTAGAATTTTTTTGTGCGACAATTTTTACAGCTTTTTCTTCCGGCAGCCGATAAAATGCGAAGCACAAATCTCCTTCTATACAATAAGTAAAAAAATCCTTTATAGTTATTTTGGAAGCGACTGACACAGTTTTTTGTTTCGGACAAAACTATATTTTTACCTGTAACCAACTATTACGTGATACAAAAGGAGCTCTATATTATCCGGCATGGACAAACCGAGCATAACGCAAAGGGAATTGTTCAGGGGAAGGGAGTGAATCTTTCATTAAATGATAAGGGACGGAGGCAGGCAAATGCCTTTTTTGAGGCATATAAGCACATCCCTTTTGATATTGTTTATACTTCCTCACTAAAGCGTGCGCAGGAAAGTATTTCGCAATTCAAACAGCTTGGTATACCTCACGAAATTTTTTCTGAATTGGATGAAATCAGTTGGGGCGAATTTGAGGGCAATAATTTAACAAGCGAATCAGATGGAGTTTTCCAGAATTTGATACAAAAGTGGCGGGAAGGGGATATTCATGCTAAACCATCTCCATCCGGAGAAAGTCCCTATGAGTTACAGCAAAGGCAGAAAGCATTTCTTGAACACCTTGTCGCGACTCCATACAAGAAAATTCTTATAGCTACGCATGGGAGATTTATTCGTTCTTTCATGTGTACGTTAACGGAAGTGTCTTTAAGTGAAATGGAAAATTTTCATCATGTAAACCTTTGTTTATACAAGGTAAACATGTTGAATAATGGAAAATTTGAAATTGAGTTGAGTTGTGATCAAAGGCATTTAAATCATATTTGATTTTCTCACCTCACAAGCGTAACACTACCTACCCTGATATCTTCTTTGATACCATCGATGAAGCCCAGTTTAAGCTGCCATACAAATACAGCAGGCTCCTGCATAACTCCTTTGAAGGTTCCATCCCATTTAAAGTGATGGTCGTTAGAGTCGAAGACTTTTTCGCCCCACCGGTTGAAGACCTGCATTTCTAAATAAGAGAGCGATTTGAGTTTGCCATACACTTCAAAGAAGTCATTATTACCGTCACCATTCGGAGTGAACACATTGGGAACAAAGATGGTATGATCAATTTCTACATACACTGTAGTGTGATCCACGGCACTGCAACCTGCCTCGTTGGTGATAAGAATCTGGTAAGTAGTGGTAGAAGTTGGTGAAGCTTCGGGAGCAGCGCAGGCAGAACAACTGAGCGTAGCCGAAGGCGACCATACATTAGTGTAATTGCCTGCATTACCGGTGATGATATAACTGAGCGTAGTGCTTTCGCCATAATCAATCGTCACCGAAGGACTGGCACTTACAGAAAAATCATACTGATAAGCCAGCACAAACGATGGAGCACTCATAGAGCATCCGTTGGCATCGGTTACTGTAACTACATAATTTCCGGGGCCTGCATTCATAACACTGTTTGTAGTCGAACTGTTCGACCAGGTATATTGATAAGGCAGAGCACCACCTGTTACATTTACAGTCATGCTTCCGTCATCAGCATTCGATGAACAGGTAGGATCAACAAATGAAGTAGCAATTGTCATACCTGCTGGTTCTGTAATAACAACATTTACAGCAGCAGGACAGGAGTGACTGTCGTTCACCGTTAGTGAATAATTTCCTGCAACAAGATTTACTCTGTTCTGCGAAGTAATTCCGTCATTCCACATAAAAGTATAAGATGGTGTTCCACCCGAAACAGAAACGGTTATATCGCCATTATTATATCCATGGCAGGTTACATTGGTATGAGTTGCACTTACAGATACTGCTGTCGGCTCTGTGATAATAATTCCGGTTTGTGAAGCAGAGCATAAATTATTATCGCGAACGGTTACCGAATAAACGCCCGCACTCATATTGATTCTGTTTTGCAGCGTGCTGCCATCGTTCCAAACAAAAGTATAAGGAGTTATTCCTCCCGCAACACTGATGCTGATAGAAGCATCATTTCCTCCATGACAGTTTGCATCGGTATGTGCTTCGGTAACAACAATGGCGGCTGGCTCTGTAATAACAACGCTCTTGGCAGAAGGGCAGGAAGTAAAGTCATTTACGGTAACAGTATAATTGCCCGGAGCGAGATTTGTTCTGTTCTGCGAAGTGATTCCGTCATTCCAGATATAAGTATAAGGAGAGGTTCCGCCTGCTACTGTAATATTGATAGAACCATTGTTTGCTCCATTGCATAAAATATTAATGTGAGCTTCTGACACCACTACGGCAGCAGGCTCTGTAATATTTACACTCAACGAAGTGGAGCAGGTGTTGCTGTCGTTGGTAGTTACCGAATAATTTCCTGCGGTAAGATTCGTTCTGTTCTGTGTTTGTATACCGTCATTCCAGATAAACGTAAGTGGCGCTGTGCCTCCCGATGCAGCAAGATTGATAGAACCGGTAATGCCTCCGTTGCACGCAATGTTTACATGAGTTTCGGCAAGCGCAATAGCAGCCGGCTGAGTGATAGTTACGTTCAGCACCTGCACACAAGAGTTGTTATCAGTTACACTCAGCGTATAAAGTCCTGCGTTAATATTTGTTCTGTTTGGAGTTGCTACTGCATCATTCCATATATAATTATAAGGAGAAACACCGCCTGTAACATTGGTAGTGATGGTTGCATTGGCTCCTCCAAAGCAGGAAACATTGGTATGGGTTTCAGTAACTACAATTCCTGAATTACTGCCGATAATAATATTCAGAGCAGAAGAGCAGGAGTTATTATCACTTACGGTGATTGAATAATTTCCCGGAGCGATATTGGTTCTGTCCTCAGTAATTACGGCATCGTTCCATAAATAAGAAAGAGGTGAAACGCCTCCGGTAGAGGTAACATCAATACTTCCTGTACCACCGCTGCAGGCCACATTCACATGTGTCTCTGTAACTACTATTGCAGCAGATTCGGTAACCGGAATGTTCAATGTTGTTGAGCAGGAGTTGTTGTCACTAACTGTCACAGTATAATTTCCTGCGGGAAGATTAATTCTGTTTGGTGTCAGTATTCCGTCATTCCAGGTATAGCTGATAGGAGAAGTGCCGCCCGTTGTAGTAATAGTAATAGAGCCGGTAGCCGCTGCATTGCACAAAACATTAGTATGTGTTTCAGAAACATTCAAAGCTGTTGGTTCTGTAATCGGAACAGCAAGAACAGATGAACAGGAATTATTATCACTTACTGTTACGGTATAATTTCCTGCAGTAAGATTATTTCTGACCGCGAAAGTATTTCCGTCATTCCAGATAAATGTGATAGGAGAGGTACCACCTGTTGCAGTAATATTTATGGAACCGGTAGAAACTGAATTGCATAAGACATCAAGATGTGTTTCTGAAACACTGAGAACAGGAGGCTCGGAAATAATTACTGTAAGCGAAGTGGCACACAGGTTATTATCGGTAACCGTTACCGTATAGCTGGCCGCTGAAAGATTAATTCTGTTCTGAGTAGTATCTCCGTTATTCCACAGATAAGTATAAGGAGATGTCCCACCATTGGTGGAGAGATTGATAGATCCGTTGTTTGCTCCGTTGCACAAAATATCAGAATGTGTTTCCACCACACTTAATAAAGCGGGCTGGGTAATTAACCGGGTGATAGAGAAGGTACAGCTGTTGTTATCAGTTACTGTCAGCGAATACGTTCCTGCCGATAAGAAAGTTCTGTTCTGTGTTTGTGTCCCGTCATTCCATAAATAAGTGTAAGGAAGAGTCCCTCCCGATGGAGAAATAACAATAGAGCCGATATTGCCTCCATTACACGGAACATTGTTTTGCGAAACTGTTACTCCGAAAGGAAGTGGCTCTGTAATATTAATAACCGCTACCGCAGAACATGCATTATTATCAGATGTAGTGACTGTATATGTGCCCGCATTAAGGTTAGCTCTGTCTTCAGTAATAATTCCGTCATTCCAAATGTAAGTATAAGGAGTAACACCTCCTGCCGGAGTAATATCAATAGAGCCTGTTCCTGCGCCATTACATAAAACATTTACAGAGTTTACAGTTACAGTTAAACTTGATATATTATTGACAACCACACTCGTTGAAGCCGAACAATTATTAGCAGGATCGGTCACTGTT